>Ga0210395_10000035_pt1 | contig 154872 bp, 127 predicted proteins | sample IncBWH4OmetaG_FD_150861 | JGI IMG/M metagenome (GOLD analysis project Ga0210395, IMG submission 150861) | Forest soil microbial communities from Barre Woods Harvard Forest LTER site, Petersham, Massachusetts, United States - Inc-BW-H-4-O ... | reverse complement strand
GCTTCGACAACACCTTGGTGATCGCCGCCGTCAACGTAGTCTTGCCATGATCGATGTGACCAATCGTCCCTACGTTGCAGTGCGGCTTTGTGCGGTCAAATTTTTCTTTCGCCATAACTCAGCTCTTAGCTCCTAGCTCTTCGCTTCTAGCTCAAACCCTGGTCTTCCTCGTTGGCCTCATAGTAGGCGCCAACGAATTCCTGCTTCTCGATCAGTTCGTCGACAATCCGCCGATCGAGCTGCGCGAAATCCTCTGAGAAGCGCTCGCGGAAAATTTCAAACCCGCGATGCCCCTTCCAGAAATCCCGCACCCGGTACCGCTCACCTTCTGAGCCTTCCGACTTCACTTCCGTGGCGATGTAATCCGGAGCCTGCCGCAAAAACCGCGCCCAGACTCCGTCGACTCTAAAAACATTTTCAAACTCGGCCCGTTTTCCTGCTCTGACCCAGAACCTGCGGTCGACGACGAACCGCTGCGCTCGGAGTCACTTCGCCGTGCCCTGCACCTTCGCGATGATTTCCTCCGCGACGGATCGCGGAGCCTCCTCATAGCGGGCAAAGTGCATGGAATATTCCGCGCGGCCCTGGGTCGAGGAACGCATGTGGGTCGCGTAGCCAAACATCTCCGCCAGCGGCACGATGGCCTTGATCACCTGCGAACCGGCGCGGTGCTCCATGCCTTCAATGCGTCCGCGGCGCGAACTCAGGTCGCCCATGATCACGCCGGCATAATCTTCCGGAGTAACAACTTCGACCGCCATCACCGGCTCGAGCAACACCGGCGAAGCCTTGCGCGCGGCTTCCTTGAACGCCATCGAACCGGCAATCTTGAACGCCATTTCGTTCGAATCAACGTCGTGATAGCTGCCGTCATACAGCGTCGCTTTCACATCGACCATGGGATAGCCCGCCAGAATGCCGCCTTCGAGCGCTTCCCGAATGCCCTGATCAATCGGCTTGATGAATTCCTTCGGCACCGAGCCGCCCGTGATGTCATTGACGAACTCATACCCCAACCCCGGCGGTTGCGGATCGAGATAAATTTTGGCGTGGCCGTACTGACCTTTGCCACCGGTCTGGCGAATGTATTTGCCTTCCGCCTGGGCGTGCTTGCGGATGGTCTCGCGGTACGCCACCTGCGGCTTGCCGACATTGGCCTCGACCTTATACTCGCGCATCATGCGGTCGACAATGATTTCAAGATGCAACTCGCCCATGCCGCTGATAATGGTCTGCCCGCTGTCCGGATCGGTGTGAACCTTGAATGTGGGATCTTCCTGGGCCAGGCGGCTGAGCGCCATGCCCATTTTTTCCTGGTCAGCTTTGGTCTTGGGTTCGACGGCTACCGAAATCACGGGCACCGCAAACGTAATCGACTCGAGCGCAATGGGATGATCTTCGTTGCAGATGGTGTCGCCGGTGCCGACATTCTTCAATCCGACGGCCGCGCAAATGTCGCCCGCGAGAATCTCGCTGATTTCTTCGCGCTTATTGGCATGCATCTTCAGCAAACGCCCAATACGCTCGGTCTTGGTGGTGCGGACATTTCTGACCGAGTCGCCGGTTTTGAGCTGGCCGGAATACACGCGGATAAAAGTCAGCTGGCCGACAAACGGGTCAGCCATAATCTTGAACGCCAGCGCCGCGAACGGCTCTTTGTCCGCGGCCTTGCGCGTGATGGCCTCGCCATTGTCGGGATTGGTGCCGTGAGTTTCAGGCACATCGAGCGGCGACGGCAAGTAGTCGACCACAGCATCCAATAGCGGCTGCACGCCCTTATTCTTGAACGCCGTTCCTACCACCACCGGGAAAACCTTCAGCGCGATCGTCGACTTACGCAGCGACGAACGCAGTTCGTCGGCGGTAATTTCTTCGCCTTCCAGAAACTTGTGCAGGATTTCGTCGTCGTTCTCGGCAATGGTCTCGACCAGCTGGGCGTGAAACGCCTCGGCTTTCTTTTTCAGTTCGGCGGGAATTTCTTCGGTAATGTATTCCGCGCCCATGGTGTCGTCCTGCCAGATAATCGACTTCATGTTGATGAGGTCGATGACGCCCTTGAACTTGTCTTCCTGGCCAATGGGAAACTGAATCGCAACCGGCTTGGCGCTGAGACGCTTGCGGATGGTATCGACGGCATGCTCGAAATCAGCACCCATCTTATCAATCTTGTTAATGAAACAGATTCGCGGCACACCGTATTTGTCGGCCTGACGCCAGACTTTTTCCGACTGCGGCTGCACGCCATGCACGGCGTCAAATACGGCGACAGCGCCGTCGAGTACGCGTAACGACCGCTCGACTTCCGCCGTGAAATCGACGTGGCCGGGGGTGTCAATAATATTGATGCGAATGTCGCGCCAAGTGCAGGTCGTCGCGGCGGAGGTAATCGTAATGCCGCGCTCCTGCTCCTGCTCCATCCAGTCCATGGTGGCCGTGCCTTCGTGCACCTCTCCGATGCGGTGCGTCTTTCCCGTATAAAACAGGATGCGCTCCGTCGTAGTGGTCTTGCCGGCATCGATGTGGGCCATGATGCCGATATTTCTGCAGCGTTCTAATGGGACTGTTCTGGGCACGACGTTCTAACTCTTTCTGGGCTCTAAAATCAGCTGTCAGCTATCAGCCTTCAGCTCTCAGCTAAAAACTCTTGTCATCCTGAGCGGTGCTTCGCCGCGAAGGACCCATGCAACTTCCTACCACCGGTAATGCGCGAACGCCTTATTGGCTTCCGCCATGCGGTGTACGTCTTCTTTTTTCTTGATGGCCGCGCCCTTACCGGCAGCGGCATCCAGCAATTCGTTGGTCAACTTTTCGACCATTCCCTTTTCGCCACGGGACCGGGCATAGGTAATCAGCCACCGAATTCCGAGCGATGTCCGGCGGTCGGCATTGACTTCGACCGGGACCTGATAGTTCGCGCCGCCCACGCGCCGCGTCTTAACCTCGAGCAGCGGCTTGGCGTTCTCGACGGCTTTCTTGAACAGCTTCAGGGCCTCGTCGCCGCCTTTTTCCTGCACCTTCGCCAACGCTTCATAGAAGATGCCTTCGGCGGTCGAGCGCTTGCCCTGCCACATCATCGAGTTAATAAACTTCGTCACCAGATCCGACTGATACACGGCATCGGCCGGGACGGTCCGCTTGGCGATATGTCCTTTTCTCGGCATGAATCAGTTCCTTAACCCTTCTTCGGGCGCTTGGCGCCGTACTTCGAACGGCCCTGCATGCGGCCGGCGACGCCCACCGCGTCCAGCGTCCCGCGAATCACGTGATAGCGTACGCCTGGCAGATCTTTCACACGGCCCCCGCGGATCAACACAATCGAGTGCTCCTGCAGGTTGTGGCCAACGCCGGGAATATACGTGGTCACTTCAATTCCGTTCGTAAGCCGCACACGCGCTACCTTCCGCAAAGCCGAGTTCGGCTTCTTCGGCGTCTGCGTGTACACGCGGGTGCATACCCCGCGCTTCTGCGGACATCCCTGCAACGCAGGGCTCGCCGTCTTGTAACGCGGCCGCTTCCGGCCCTGAGCCACTAACTGGTTAAACGTAGGCACGCTTCGTCACTCCTCAGCCGCGCAACATACCGGCTCAACATGCTGCTTCATCGCGCGGCACAGCTACTTTCCGGCTGCAATATGGCTGCTGCAATCTGTTTCAGACGCGCATCCGTGGGCATGGCCGGCTCGTGTTTAGCAAAACCTGTTTCGCAAAACAAGGCCAACCATTACTTCTCACCGCGCAAGTTCGCTTCCGCAAACCGCGCCAGAGAGATTCTGGATTCCCTTAGACTTTCGCTGCCGACGGTGGCGCCCGGCCAAACCCCGGGGGCACTCCGTTTCGTCAGCCTTGCCCTGCATATCCTTCCACAAAAGGGCGGAAGGCACCGCAGGAACGTTTCAGCGAGGAAGTTTCCGAACCTGCTTCATCCGGAAACGCATTTCTCTTCTCTCTAGAGCTCCACTGCAAGTCTCCCGTGCACACAACCGCACAGCAAAACCCACAGCACACTGCAAGCCTGGATGTACTCGCGGAACCAAACTACTATAGCAAGTCTTTGCAAACATCGTCAACCCGTGTTTCTGCATCCCAGTGACACGGGGACGAATTGCCAGGAAATTGAGAGCAGAACCGCCAAATCCTCGCAGGCGAATTTGTCGTCGATGCAAAGATCCTTCGCTGCGCTCAGGATTTCGGCTGCGGGCTCCCGCTTCGCTCACGCCCGCAAGACGCCTCAACTTGCCGATTCCGTCTCCAGCCTCTACACTACAAGTTTTCCAATTCATTCAGTAACTCATGCTGCGCAAAAGTCGGTGGCGTGGCTTTAGGTAACGATCAAAGAGGGGTGCATGGGTAGGTCGCATTCGAACGTTCTACGGTTAACGGTTGCAATCCTTTGTATATCGAGCCTCAGCGGGTGTGGCAAGAGCACCAAAGCTGGCAGTGCGATCTTTCCCGGAAGAATTAATCTGATCCCGGGCAGCAATACCTCTCTCGTAGTGGGCGGCACGCTTTCCTTCTCGGCCTCGGTGTCAACTGCCGGAGGCCAAAACATTAATACGCCTGTCAGCTATACGTCGAGTGACACGTCGATTTTGACCCTGGCGCCCAACGGTGTGGCCTGCGCCGGCGAATGGGACGTCGCTTTCACCACCTGCACCGGTAGCGCCACCGGCGTGGTCCAGGTCACCGCCTCCGCCCTTGGCGCCGCCAGCATTCCGACTTATGTCTTTGTACACCCCCTCATCGACAACATTACAGTCACCGGAATTGTGCAGAACGGTGTTCCGGTTTACGAGCCGTGCCTTTCCCAGACTCAGTCCATGGTCGTCGAGGCCCACGCCTACAGCCAAGGCACGGACATCACGCAATCGGTCGGTCCTTTTTCCTTTTCCGCGAACAATCCAACTGTGGTGAACCTCATCCCAATCACCAATATCGCATACAACTTCCCTACCAACCAAGCCACAGCGGTCGCTCTGTTTCCCGGCATCACGCAGATCTATGCCTCCGCCAGCGGCGTTTCCAGTTCGTCGTTTCAGCAGCCGCAATACCAGAATGCGCAAGGCACGACGTCCCCGCCCTTGGACTTCTTTTCCACCTGCCCGATCGAGAGCGTCGCACTCGAACTCGGCTCGGGATCGCAGCTAACCAACCAAACCAGCTTCGTGACCGCAAAGGGTAGCAGCCAAGCGGTGACTGCCGTCCTGACCGACGTGATGGGACACAGTTCTTTGCCCAGCGTGGCCGGTGGAATCGTTCTCAGCAAGATTCCCCTCACCTGGAGCGCATCCCAACCCGGCGTATTAGCTGCGACCGCAGGATGCCTGCAAACCTGTACCCTCTCGACACCATCGGCCGGGTCCGGATCGGTAACCGCTTCCTGCTCTCCGCCAACCTGCAATATCGGATTCCCCGTCGTTCCCGCTTCGCTTTCCGGCTCTGTATCGGACCCCAACTCGCCTCTGTCTCAATGTAACGCGTTCTTCGTGACATCGACGTTCAATTGCCAGGAGCTCATCCCGGTTCCCGTCTACGCCGAGATCGCAATCTCCGCACTGGTCACCGGTTCCCCGATTCCGCCTTCCGTGCTGGCGACCAGCACCGGATGTTCCACGGTGAACCCTGAAATCTGTAGCACGGCCGTTTATGACCTTACGACCTCCAAGAATTCGACGGGCCCTGAAAATCCCTTGCCGGTTTCGCCCAACTCCCTGGTTTTCGATCCTGCTGGAGACAAGGCCTACATGGGCAGCCAGTTCGGCGCTCAACTCATTAACCCGGCGAATTACGGCAGCAGCAGCAACCCCTATACCGCGCTGAATACGGTCACCGGAAACGCGCTGGCCACCTCCAACAACGGAACCCTCGCGGTCTTCTCCGATACCCTCATCACTCCGAATCAGGTTTACGTGGCGAACGCCTCCAATGTCAGTAATTTGACAACCACCGCGCTGAATATCTCGGACGCCACCGCTGCCACTTTCTCGCCTGATGGATTGAAAACCTTTATCTTCGGCAATGGCGGAAGTTCGCTTTATGTCTATTCCACGCAACAGGCCCTGCAAGGACCGATTGCCCTGACCGGGCCGGCGAACAACAACACCGTCGCCTCCTCGCCCAACGGCGCATTCGCATTCGTAGCCGAAGCCGCCGCGAACGGCAACTCGGCGAACCTCACCGCACTTAACACCTGCAACGATCAGGTCTCGACCAGCCCGACTCAGGTTCCCGCCGTCTTGTCTCTGCCCGCCAATCCTCTTTTCATGCAGGTGTTGCCGGGCGTCCAGATCGAAGGCACCGACTCTTACGGATACACCATTCCCTCCGGAACCCATGTGCTGGTGCTGGACGCGACCGGGTTCGACATCGCCACTGCCACGACTTCGGCGGCGCTGCCCGGGACCAGCTGTCCGCAGACCCTGACCTTCGTCAGTAATGATCCGTTGCGCCCGGCACAGCGCGTTGAACTGGGCCAGGGCACTCTGCAGCCGGTAAACTTCTTCGTATCTGCCGACGCCTCGCAGCTCTACATCGCAGCCGCCGGCGAGTCCAGCATCCTGGTCTACGATTTCGGCGCGGGAGCGGTGACCAGCGGCATCGAACTCGTGGGAAATGCCACCCCTATCAGCGCCGGCATGTCGGTCGACGCCGGCACGATTGTGGTCGGGGGCAGCGATGGCATGCTGCACGTGATTACCACCGCCGTCGGCGGCAGCGACCAGTTTCAACTCACATTCCCCAGCCTGCCGAACTACCTGAACCCCTTCTGCACAGCCACTCCCACCCCGGGCCCCTGCGCGCTCAGCTTGGTCGCGGTCAGACCGTAGGAGCAGTTGCCGGGTGATGTGAAGAGTTTGGGGCGGGTTGATTGCAGATTGTTGATTCCTGATTGTTGATTGAAAGGCCAATCCGCCGGTTTCGATTCTTAATCAGCAATCAGCAATCAGTAATCGAAAATTGCGACCAGGAAGGTTTACTGGCTACTGGCAACTGCCCTTAAGCTCGAGTTCCTTACCCACGCTGTCGAGCACTCCATTCACGAAGTGCACCGACTCCGGACTGGAAAACTTCCGCGCGATCTCCAGCGCTTCGTTGATCACCACCGCCCGCGGCGTCTCCGGATAGGCCATCAACTCCGCCACCGCCGCGCGCAGCAGATTGCGATCCACCGCCGCCATACGCTCCATGCGCCAGTGCTCGGCATGGCGCTCGATCAGCCCGTCAATCTCGGCACTGCGATCGGTCGCCACCCGAAACAGATCGTCGGCAAATCTCCGCACGTCTGCGCTTGCGGTCCCGTGCTCGTTCCAGAACGTCCGTCGCACCTGCTCGGCATCCTGCTTGCCCATGTCCGATTGAAACAGCATCTGCAGCGCCAGTTCCCGGGATTTGCGGCGTGTACCCATAAGAAAGCTATCAGCCGTCAGCTTTCAGCTCTCAGCTTTCAAGAGCAGATCCTTCGGCTTGCAGGTTCAGTTTACAGGAAGTGTGCGACCAAGTCGGTTGAAACAGTCGCTTGCGTGAAGTTAATTCGACGACGACGAAAGAATCTAAGACCGAATCAGCGCTTGCGTTTCTTTTGTGACGCTTTCCTCGAAGGATTTTTCTTGCTGACAGCTGAAAGCTGAGAGCTGATAGCTGTTTTTAGCGCCGCCATCTCCACCGCCGCCAGCGCCGCCTCAAATCCCTTGTTCCCCATCTTCAACCCGGCCCGGTCAATCGCCTGCTGCAGCGTTTCGCAAGTCAGCACGCCAAACGCATGCGGCACCCCAGTCTCCTGTGCCGACTGCCCAATCCCGCGCGTAACTTCGTTTACGATCACGTCATAGTGCGCCGTATCCCCGCGCAGCAGACAGCCGAGACAAATGATGGCGTCATATTTCTTGGTCTCCGCCAAAGTCCGCGCCGCCGAAGGAATTTCAAACGCCCCCGGCACCCGCACGATCTCGATATCCTCGCGCCGAGACCCCGACCGCAGCAGCCCGTCGCAAGCGCTCAGCAGCAGCCGCTCCGTGATGAACGCATTAAACCGCGCCACCACAATGGCAAACCGCCGCCCGGTTGCGTCGAGCTTGCCTTCAAGCACAGGAAATTCCACCTCGGCAGGATTCTCCGTCTTCAATTTGTCTTTCGTCACCGTGACTCAGTATCTCCGCAGCGCAGCCGATAATCCTCTGTGTCCCCTGTGTCCTCTGCGGTTGAAGCCGTTGACTTACTTGCCCTTGAATTGCGCCGCCCGCTTCTCCAGAAATGCCGTAGTCCCTTCGGTCTTGTCCTCGGTAGCGCAGCATACCCCAAAAAGCACCGCCTCCAGATAAAGCCCCTCGCTCAGAGTCATCTCCATCCCTTTGTTGACGGCTTCCATCGCATACTGCACCGCCAGCGGAGCATTCGCGATAATCTTCGCCGCAATCGCCTCCGCCCGCGGAATCAACTCAGCGGGCGCAGTCATTTCATTCACCAGCCCGATGCGATGCGCTTCCTGCGCCGTAATCATCTCGCCCGTAAGCACATGCTGCATAGCCAGCCCCTTGCCCACCAACCGCGGCAGCCGCTGCGATCCTCCGTAGCCCGGGATAATCCCCAGCTTCACCTCCGGCTGCCCCAGCTTCGCGTTCTCGCTCGCCAGCCGCATGGTGCAGGCGAGGGCTAATTCGCATCCGCCTCCGAGCGCAAATCCATTGATGCAAGCAATCACAGGCTTGCCCAGATTCTCAATCAAATTCAGCACCGACTGCCCGCGATGCGTGTATTCCTTGCCCGTGACGGCATCCTGCTTGGCCAGCTCCCCGATGTCCGCCCCGGCAATAAACGCCTTCTCCCCCGCGCCGGTAAAAATCACCACTCGAATACTCTTGTCATTCTTAATGTCATGAAATGCCGCTCGCAACTCCTCCATGGTCGCCATGTTGAGCGCGTTCAGCACCTTCGGCCTGTTCACAGTCACGTAAGCAATCGCGTTTTTCTTTTCGAGAAGTATGTTTTCGAAGTTCATAGAGGTTCCTGCAGACGCTAACTGAAAGCTAGTTTGTTTTGTAAGTATGAAACGTTCCAAGGATTATGGCATCGGGGTTGTTGAGTGTTCTTCCGATCTGATCCAACTCCACGTCCCCATAATGTTCACTGTCCTCATTAACAATATGAGCCTGCTCGACTGAGACCAATTGCCAGTCCAGCGATTCCAAATATCGCTGGATCTTTCCGACCGCCGTCTCCTGGGAATCGGCCCAAGTTGTGATGTTCATGAATCCGATCTCTGAAGGTGCATTTTCGCCTCCCGTTTTCGCGGCCAGTTCTACGCAAATCATCCAAATTTCCATATGCTGCTACCTGGTCCAGCGGGTGCTATAATTGTATAGCAGGAGGCACCCATGCTAGCCATCCGCCTTCCCGAGAAGATCGAAAAACGCCTCGCTCGCCTCGCCAAGAAAACCGGGCGCACCAAGACTTACTACGCCCGTGAGGCCATTCTGAAGCATCTTGATGATCTGGAAGACATTTATCTGGCCGAGAAGCGAATGGAAGCGATTGAATCGGGCCGGGTAAACACCGTTCCGCTCGAGGAAATTATGCGCCAACATGGCCTGGACCATTGAGTTCGATCCTGACGCCCGCCGCGAACTGGAAAAGCTCGACAAGTCCGTGTCCGGCCGTATCCTGAAGTTCTTGCGCGAGCGAGTCGCCGTGCTCGACGACCCGCGCACCATCGGCGAACGCCTTCATGGGCCATTGAGGCAGTACTGGAAGTACCGGATCGGAGATTACCGCCTGATCTGTTCCCTCAAAGACGACAGACTTGTGGTGATCGTCGTTCGCATCGGCCACCGGCGCGAAATCTACAAACGCTAGAATCCGCGTTCATCCGCGTGAATCCGTGGCAAAGAAGTTGCTTTCGAAATTACAGCCGATTCGCCCGCGGCCGCTCCGGGTCCGCATAATCGTAAAACCCGCGCCCCGACTTCCGCCCGTACCACCCCGCCATCACCATCCGCTTCAGCAGCGGAGGCGACGCAAACCGCCGCTCCTTGAACTCGTCATACATCACATGCGTAATGTAATAAGTAGTATCGAGCCCCACAAAATCGAGCAGCGTAAACGGCCCCATCGGATACCCGCACCCCAACTTCATCGCGTTATCAATATCCTCAATCGACCCCACACCCTCTTCATACGCGCGAATCGCGTCGAGCAAATACGGCACCAGCAGCCGGTTTACGATGAATCCAGTCTTGTCCGAAGTGCGCACTGGAACCTTGCCCAATTTTTTCCCGAACTCGTAAGCTGTCTCGTAAACATCGTCGGCAGTGGCGATAGTCCGCACCACTTCGACCAGCTTCATCAGCGGCACCGGATTAAAAAAGTGCAGCCCAACAAACCGCTCCGGTCTTTTAACTGCGGTTAGTAACTCCGTCACCGAAATCGAAGAAGTATTCGAAGCAAAAATCGCATCCTTCTTCACCACCCCATCAATCGACGCATACATCTTCTTCTTCTCCTCCACATTCTCGATGATCGCCTCGATCACAATGTCGCAATCCGCCAGATCGGATCTGTTAGTCGTCCCCCGCAGCCGCGCCCGAATCGCATCCTTCTGCGCCGCCGTGATCCCGCCCTTCTCCACCGGCCGCTCGGCAAATTTCGCCAAAGATTTCTCAATCCCGGCAAACCCCTTGTCGAGAAACTTCTGCTCAACTTCAAGCACCGTGACGTCGAAGCCGGCGGTAGCGCAAACCTGCGCGATGCCCGACCCCATCAGCCCGCAACCGAGAACGCCAACTTTTTGAATAGCCATTAAGTCACTTCCTTTTGCCACGGATTAATGCGGATTCCCGCGGATCAACCAAGGCGCGGGGGCCGATTACTGACCCTTTGCCGCCACGCTAGCCTTCGCCTTCTGTAAGTCGTCTTCATTCCAGAAGCCCGTGGGCCAAATCAGCGTTGGACATTGTTTCATTTCTTTTTCTGTTGTTTCCTGAGAAAAGCGGTCAAGGATTGCTCCGTCATCCAAACGAACCACATAGCCCCTCGTAAAACCACTTTGTTTTCCGCAATCACTTGTCGGATAAACTTGGATCGCGATCTTAAGCTGCTCCGAGGCGCCCATCCATTGGATCGCGAAGAAATTGACGCCTCGCGTCTCGCAATCGTGCTTGCTCCTGAATTCATGCTCCGCGATCTTTATCGGAAACATCTCGCGCACCTCGTTCGAGGAGACGCGGAACACCCTTACCTCATAGCCGCCGATCATTCCTCCGTTACTCCACATAACGTAGAAAGCGTGCGAATCCGGTGACCACTTGACGAAGACTCCAGCGCTCAACTCCTGCAGTTCGAAGCGCCCAAGCAGATTCTTCCCGTGAAAGACTCTCAGGACTCCACTCTCACTGTCCTTGCTTTCGCGATAATCTCCCAGGACCGCTCGAAACTGCCTGTCTGGCGAACCAACCGAGGGCCTTCCCTTTAGGCTTTGCGGGACGAACACCTCGGCGCGACAGGAATTTGAGCTCGTACTTTCTGCGGCGATGCCCAGCGCCGGGAACAAGAGAATCAGAACAAGTGTCGCTGTGCGCATTTGTCTATCTGTGAGAATCCGTGTAAATCCGTGGCAAAGAAGTTTAGCTCATGCTCTCCACCACCATCGCAATCCCCTGCCCGCCGCCGATGCACGCCGTCGCCAGCCCATATTTCTGCTTCCGCCGCTTCAGATTATTATGCTACGGCCAAGCCGATTCACCGCAAAATGCGCGGACGCTCGAATCGATGTGCATGATTCCGGGACTAAGACACCGGACGGGTCAGTCAGCGGCCTTCGAGATTTTTGAGCCGGTCGGAAAGAGACTCAACCTCGGCATCCAGCGCGCGAAGGGCCGCCGCATGGCTCCGTTGACGCAACTCGACGGGGGACGCCCACTTATGAAACTCGGTGAGCAAGGTAGTTTCGACCTTCTCCAACCGCTGGCTGATCCACTGTTTGTCGTCGTCCGTGAGCATAGGTGGATTATAGGACAATTGCACGGTCGACCGCTGCAATAAAATCGTCGATTTCGAAACGAAAAGCGCCTGAAAATCCGCATAAATCCGTGCAAAGACCTAGCTCAAACTCTCCACCACCATCGCAATCCCCTGCCCGCCGCCGATGCACGCCGTCGCCAGCCCATATTTCTTCTTCCGCCGCCGCAACTCGTACAGCAGCGTAATCACCAGCCGCGTCCCGGTCGCGCCCAGCGGATGCCCCAGCGCGATCGCCCCGCCATTCACGTTCACCTTCTCGCGATCCAATCCCAACTCCTTCTCGACTGCCAGATACTGCGCCGCGAAGGCCTCGTTCACCTCAATCAAATCGATATAGTCCAAATTCAGCCCAGCCTTCTGCAGCGCAATCTTCGTCGCCGGCACCGGACCGCGCCCCATCAGCTTCGGCTCCACGCCAGCAATCCCCCACCCGCAAATCCGTCCCAGCGCCTTCAGCCCGCGCTTCAGCGCCTGCTCCAGCGACATCACCACCACCGCCGCGCCGCCATCGACAATCCCGCTGGCGTTCCCCGCCGTGACCGTCCCCGGCTTTCCTTGGAATTGTCCAAACGCCGGCTTCAATTTCGCCAGCCCCTCCATCGTAGTCTGTGGACGCCGATGATCGTCTTCGGTCAACATCTCCCCCGTCGCCTCGCCCTTAGAATTCCGCAGCGCCACCGGAACCAACTCTTCCTGAATGCGTCCTTCTTTATAAGCCGCGTCCGCCCGCTGCTGCGACCGCAAAGCAAACTCATCCTGCATCTCGCGCGTAATCCCCTGCTGCGAGCCATAGAGCTCGGCGGTATTAGCCATGTAAGACCCGCAATAAGTATCGAGCAGAGCCACCATCAGCGAATCTTCCAGCTTGCCGCCCGGCGCCAAAGTAAATCCATCGCGCCCGCGAATCACAAACGGCGCCTGCGACATGGCCTCCATACCGCCCGCTAAAACAATTTTCGCCTCGTCGGTCTGAATCATCTGCGCCGCCGACACAATCGCCTGCATCCCCGATCCGCACAACCGGTTCACCGTCAGCGCCGGAGTCTCAATCGGCAGCCCCGCCCGCAATCCCACGTGCCGCGCCCCATACAGCGCGTCGCCCGAAGTCTGCTGCGCATTTCCAAAAACGACGTGATCGAATTCCTTGGCGTCGATCCCAGCGCGTTCAATCGCGCCCCGGGCTGCAACCGCCGCCAATTCCTGCGCAGTAAAGTCCTTCAACTTCCCGCAATAGCGGCCAAAGGGCGTCCGCGCCCCGCTGACAATCGCAATATCACCCGGCTTCAACATAGTTTTCCTGACGAATCGCCTGACCAGAATCGATCAGAGTCGCTGCGCCAAACTTGTCAGTTTAGCAGCGCGTGAGCAGATTTGACCATTGAGCGAAACTCCGAAAACTGCTGACATCGGGCATCGGTCATTTTGATTTGCTATCAGGACGACTGACCGATATCGTTTATTTTCCCCGACCGATGAGGAGTACCGATGGAACAACGAGTCAGCATCATCACGCTGGGAGTGGCCGATCTAAAGCGCAGCCGCGAATTCTACGAGCGCCTGGGATGGCGCAGATCGTTTACCAAAGCAGAGGGCATCGCATTCTTCCAGGCCGGAGGCATGGCCCTCGCCCTCTACCCGCGCCACGAACTCGCCAAAGATGCGAACATCGCTCCCAGGGGCCATGGCTTCAACGGATTGTCGCTGGCCTACAACGCCCGCACTCGTGCAGAAGTTGACGCCGTGATCAAAGAGGCAGCCGCCGCGGGAGGGAACGTTCTCAAACCTGCCCAGGAAGCCTTCTGGGGCGGCTATTCCGGCTACTTCGCTGACCCGGACGGATTTCTATGGGAGGTTGCCTGGAATCCATCCTTCCCAATCGCTGAGGATGGAAGCATTCGAATTCCTGATTAGCCGCGGAGCCCACTCCAAGCACACTGTCATCCCGAGCGGAGCACCGCGATTGCCTTAGCAATCGTGATGCGCAGTCGAGGGACCTGCTGTCGCTCGCGCCCCGGATAACGCCCACGTCAGACCAGCAGGTCCCTCCACTCGCCAGTTGATCCGCTTCGCGGTTCAACTGACTCGGCCGGGATGACAGATTTATTTGGAGAAATAAAGGAAAGGCAGTGACTCTCTTTACGCCACCGCGCCCGCAGCCAGCGCCTGCCCCAGCGCCACAATCTTCCCGGGCCCCTGCGACATGGCTTGCGACAGCGCATGCTCGGCGCGGTTGATCACCTCAGTGACCACATCCACCGGATCATATTCCGTGCGGATCACAGCCTCGGCCAGCCCCGCGGAAAACTGCGCGGTCGGCCCCTGGCTGCCATCATCCTTCGCCGGCAAGCGCACTTCGGAAACAATCTTGCGCAGCTTTTCAACCGCCTGCATGGCTTCTTTTTCCGCCGTCTCACCCAGCAGGATCGCAATCGTCGTAGTGTCGTAGCGAAACGCCAGATCGTTGGAGCGAATGTTGGCGGCGAACAATTGCCCCGCCCTCTCCATCACCGACTGCACTTCCGCCTCGCCATATTCCTTGATCATGGACGAGCTGCGGCCGAACTGCAGCAGCAGCACCGAAAGCGCCGACGCATTTTGAATCGCGCGTTTGCTTTCCGCCAACAGCAGGTCGATGTAGGAAGCCCGTTTTAGCAGTCCCGACTTTTCGTCCGTCACCGAAAGATTCTTGACCAGCCGCCGCAGCCCGGCGTTATTCAAGGCAATCACCATCTGCTCCGACAGAGTTTTCAGGACCACCATATCCGACTGCTGCCAGGTCCGGGGCCGGTTGTGAATCAGCACCAGCATGCCCACAATCTCTTCGCCGTCGCTCAGCGGGATCGCCAATACCGACGCCGCACCCATCTCCGTCACGGCCTTGCGCGCGGCCTGCAGCGACACAGCTTTCTGCGCGTCTTCAATCGCCAGCGGTTCCTGCCCATTCACGGCCTTGTGCAGGCAGCCAATTAATTCGGCGATGGCCGCGCTACCGGCTTTCTTCGACCCCTCGACATAAAACTCTTCGAGAGCGGTCGCCGACAAACCGGCCTTGCCCATCGCGGCAATGCAGCGCGACGCTTCCCAGTGCGTTCCAATCTCGCGCACCGCGGTGCTCAACACGGCCGGCGCGGTGCCCTGGTGATATAGCTTCCGCGAAATCTCAGCCACGCGGGTGAATGCGCGAACATCCGTCGCGGGATCAGGTACAGGCACGGCTGCCGGCACCGGAGCCACCGCTGAGGCAGGAACTGCAGCCGCCGGCACCGGAGGCAACGGCGCTGACCCGGCATAGCGCGGTGTAACCCCCGCCGACATATACAGCCGCTGCAAATCTTCGTTGCGCTCTTCCTCGCGCGGAAACAATTCCTGAATTCTCTGCAGCCGTTCGACCGCTTTGTTCCGCATCCCGTACTGCACCAGGATTTCCGCCTGCAGCATCAGATCCTGCAACGTCGAAGCCCCCAGCGTCGGCCCTTCTACGTGAGCCGGTTCAGGCGCCTTGCTGGCGGAACTGAAGCGCGACGCGATCACTTTGAAGCGCGCGTCTTCCACCTTACCCTTCAGCATGTCCAGCCGCTTCAGGTGCCCGCTTTCATAGGGATCGACTTCGGCGGCGCGATCCAGGCACTCGGCCGCCTTGGCAAACTCGCCCGTACTGACATACAGATCAAATAGCTTCAGCAGCGTCTGACAATAATCATTCTCGCGATTCGACGCGTTATACAGTTCGCTCAGAAACTCCAGCATCTGCGGCGAAGCCCGGCGCGATCCGGTCACATCCTCCATGATCGCGATAAATTGCCGCCGCTCTCCACGCCGCCGCTGGAATTGTTCCAGCTTGCGCGCCAGCGCCACCGCGGCGTCATCCTGCCCACCTTCCAGCAGGTTCCCGACCAACGCGATCACCTGTTGCACCCGCCCGGGATTCTGCTCAAACAATTGCCACACCAGCGGTTCCGCTTCGGCGTGCCGGCCCGCAGCCAGCAGCGCGTCGGCATAGGTCTCGCGCAACGCCGGAGTCGCCTGCCCCGAGTTCATTTGCGGTTCAAGAATAAAGATGGCCGCGCCCACCTGTCCCTGCGCCAGCAACGTCTTGCCGTAAGCCAGAGTGATGCCCTGATCCGACGCATCTTCCTGGTAAGCCCGCTCGTACCACTGCGCCGCGTCCCCGCCCTCAGCCGCGGCCAACTGCGCCACCTGCTGATACGCCAGCGCGGCCGCTCTTCGATCTCCCAGTTCCGACGCCAGTTCCGCCACGCGCTGCAGGTTGGCCGCAGTCGGTTCCAGCGTCACGATCCGGTCCAATATCTCGGCCGACTCCTGCTTTTTCCCCAGCTTGGTCAGATCCAGCAGCGCCGCTTCGTAGGTGCCCACCGCCAGCTTCTTATTGGACCCCTCCAGCAATCGCCCAAAGCTGAACTTCTGCTGCCACGTCGGACTTCCATGCCGCGCCAGCTTCTTGTAAGTCAAGCTGGCCCGGGTCGCATCCCCCGCTCCCACCTGCCGCTCAAACAGATCCCCCAGCAATTTCACCGCGTCCGGATTGCGCCCCAGCGAAAGACACAAATCCGCCGCCAGCTGCCGCACCACATCATTGTCCGCATCGTCGCGCAGAACCAGCAGATACTCGTCCAAAGCCTCCGCAGTCTTGCCCTTCTGCAAAAGCTTCTCCGCGCGCTCCACGCGCTTGGCGATCTCGGCCCGGTCCAATCGTTTTGTGGTCTCAGCCATGCAGAATCAGGCGGACTACACCCTGCTCCGATTCTAGGAGTGCCCTCCGCCCCCAGCAATGCGGTAACGCCCGGGGACGATTACGAAGGTCACACTTGCCAGACTCCACCCAAAGTTTTTGTCATTCCGAACGAAGTGAGGAACCTGCTGTTCGCCGACAGTACCACCGCCCTAGCATCGAAGCCGGGTGCGTAGAGCATGGCTTTAGCTCGTCGGAACGAGCCGCGTCGAAATCTTGTTTTATTCGTGCCTAACTCTCTCTAGAGTGATCAGCGCAAACATGGGAAGTGAACTCTTTGTCGCGCTGCGACTCGAAGGTGCGCATCATCTCAGGGAAAGACGCGCCGGTCAGCGCCTCTGAAGGTTTGAACCGCCAGCCACATTCGGAGCAACCAAAACCCTGAAAACGTGGTTGCTCAATCCACACCAGCTTGCGGGTCATGGAGCGCACATCTTACCCGTGCCAGTCCGGACGGTCTGTAGGGCATCCTACATTTCTGCAAAAGTTAAGGTCGTAGTTCTCATTACTTGATCCCTTGCGCATGGCAGAGGTCGGGCGAATGTAAGATACCCTACCGAAACGTCACGTCTGGAACCTGTATACTCCGCCCGCAGCGCGAATAAGCACAGTTCCTGTTCGTAAAATCACGGCGGGTGAGTTCGTCCCCGCGTCCTGGAGGTTTTTCGGTTCGCTTCTAGTGCGCAAAGACCTCCAAGTCGTGCAGTCTGGCGAGCGAACCAATGCCGCAGGAAAGCCAGTCAGCAACAAAATACTTCTATCCATCCCCGATGGCGAGTACAACTCACTTCGCCCTCACCTCGAATACCTCCGCTTGCCCAACCATCTGGTCCTTCATGAGGCTGGCGGAAGGCTGGAATTTGCGTTTTTCCCGAATCGAGGTTTGATTTCTCTTGTAGTCGTAATGAAAGATGGAAAAACCGCCGAAGCCGGCGTGGTTGGCAATGAGGGCTTTACAGGAACACCGGCAGTTGTTGGCCTGAGCAGGGGTCCGCTGCAGGCGGTGGTACAAGTCACGGGGGACGGATTTCGGATAAAAGTCGGGGCTTTGCAAAACACTTTGGAATCCACTCCCCAGCTTCGATTGATGCTGAACCGCTACATCGCAATTCGAGGCATGCAGATTGCACAAACCGCCGCGTGCAATCGGCTGCACGGCATTGAGCAGCGCCTTACGCGGTGGTTGTTAATGACTCAGGACAGAGTGGGTTCAGGGGCGTTGCCCATCACCCATGATTTTCTCGCAACCATGCTGGGGACAGACCGGCCCACCGTGAGCTTGGCAGCTGCGGTTTTGCAGAAGAAGAAGCTCATCGAATACACCCGTGGCGCAGTGAAGATCGTAAACCGCAACAAACTTGAGGACTCCGCCTGCGAGTGCTACGGAGTTATCCGACACTACGACGGCGAGCTGGGCTCGAAATACGATGGCGAGTCGAGCTCGAAATAGGTCCGCAAGTTATCTGTCGCCAAGTCCTCAACTTAAACGCTGATCCCCCTCGACGAGAGCGATTCCACACTTGCGGACAAATGGCCATGTGATCGTCGAATGCTCCATCGGCACTGGCCTCCTGCTCGATACCGATGCAGCAATGCATGGAGGTCGCCGGCCCGCCTAAGGCAAGGTCACGGTCTCTCCAGCGAGCAGATTGGTGCATTGCGCTGTGGGAACGCCCGCGAGATTCACGGTACCGGTTATCGTCGAGTCCGGATCACAGAATAAATCCACGACGTTCCCGGTGACGAGAGTGAGGGCAGTCCCCGCGCTCACGTCAATACTCGACAGGTTTGCCGCCACGAGGCCGCCGTGGCTGCTCGTAATCGTAGCTCCGATCACCGTCGCATGTGAGTTATTGAGAGCCATCACTCCCTGCCCATTACTACTCGTGATCACCAGGTATCCATTCGAAGTAGTCAGGGATGCATCGTCGGAGATCAGTACTCCTCCCGAAGTGCCGCCGTAGGTTTGTCCAGGCTTGTTGATGACCAGCTTTGCCCCCGTCACGTTAAGCGACCCGCCCCCGGAAATCGTCACCCCGTTGTAGTTTGTTCCTGCGGGGCTATCGATGACTACATTACTCGGCCCCCCGGTCGCATAGTAGGTAGTGAAGACGAGTACGTCGATAATGGAACCGGCATACCCCTCGATCCCCACCTGCATATTAGTGACAGTAGTGTCATACATCGTGATATGGGACGCTCCGACAAACAGGCCAACCTGGTACGACGTTCCGGTCGAGCTCTTAAACGCACTGCGCTCAACGTGCACATCCGACAAGTCATATACGCCGAGCGTCGTGAACCCGGGGTCCTGTGCCGTAACATACGCAATGGATACTTGGCTGTGCTCAAAAATAGTGATTCCGGAGGAGCCGCCCTGGACGCTCAAGTACCGCAAGCGGATGTCGCTGCTGCCATGCCCGATCGCGATTGCCGAAACAGTCGTGGTGTCCGCCTGGATGCTGAACCCATCCACGGTGACGCTCTGCGAAGACTCAATGTACAAAAGACCGAGCAGAGTGCCGGCCGCCGTGGTCGGCTGCGCCAGCGTCGCGCCAGCCTGGCCCTGCAATATAAGGTTTTTGAAGCCGATGACTTGAACGTATTCGGTGCAAGTCCCGCTCACCGTGACCGTATTGGGCGTCAGCTTGTTCAACTTGGCTAGCGTGCCGTTTAACGACTGGCCGTTGTTGCAGTCCACCGTAGTCGATTGTGGCGATGTCTCTGCCAGGGCAAGTGAAGCTGCCAAAACCAACAAAATCAGAATTCCCGAGCTAATCCATTTCATAGAATCTCCTCTCTAGTCTTTTGGGCTGCGGACAAGACGCTAATTTGGGCAATAAATACCTTGGCTAACCAAACATTAAAGAATATGCTTTCAGGATGCCGCAAGAATTCGCGGGTATCAATGACAAACTAGACCGGGCCGACGAGAGTATCCGTGACCTCAACACCCAGATTGCAGCCTTTCTCAAGGAACGCCGCAAAGCTAGAGGGGGTGACGACTGGCAAAAGGTGACGAAAGAGCTTATCGACTCCCACGAGGAAATCCCGGTTCGATTTGGCGTCATCGCAGGGGAAATCACCCATCATCTGAGGTCGGTGTTCGACCACCTGATTTGGATGCTCTCCAGCGATGCTTACAGGAAGAGTCACGAGAGAGCGATCACTTTTCCCGTCTGCACTGCGAAGCCCACTACCAAAGACGAACTCTCCAGTTACCGTCGAAAGATAAAGGGGGTCGATTCTTCCGCTGCTCGTGATCTCATCGAACGGCTCCAGCCCTACAACGCTGCGAATCCGATGGACGATCCACTTTTCATTCTCAACGAGTTCGACCGCGAGGACAAACACCACACACTCATTCTGATCGTTAGTCTTTGGAACCTTAGAACCATCATCCCTACCGCCCTCTTGACTACATTTGTTATCGACGGATTTAGCGAAAAGCGAGAATGGGAAAGCGCCGCGAAAGCGAAAGCAGAGTTGCAGTTTTCCCCGTATATAGCGTTCGCTCAGGTCGGTCGGTGGAAAGGTGAGGCGGTTGTTCCAACGCTCACGCATCTGCTGAACACGGTCAGAGATGACGTGCGAATGTTTTCCGAGTTGACGATCTGACACACTCCCGTCCGTCCCGCATCGTGTTAAACTGATGCGGTCAGGACGGGCATACGCTAGTGAGCCGCCAAGCAAACAAGAGCGATCAACCCGATGAATACGCGAATTTTCAAAGAGCACTGAAGAAAGTTTTGTCCGTTCCGCACTCCGAAATCAAAGCTAGGCTTGACGCCGCGAAGAAGGCGAGACAGCAGCGCCGGAAGAAGGCTTCCGGCCACGCTTCCCGCGATAAGGATTAACAATCCGCTGGACTGCCAGCGACCTTTCCGGTCACCTGAGCAAAGGTTAATCGCTTCCCCGCAATCTGCGATAGAGCTAACTGAAAACGATCCGAGTCAGTCAGCGGCTTTCCGCTTTCATCTTTTCGGTTGTTGAATCGAAACATCTGCTCATCCAAATACCGGAAGAGATGAAACGGCTCCACGCTCACATACGTGCCCGCGATCCCGCGCTTTAGCAGGGACCAGAAGTTTTCCAGTCCGTTCGTGTGAACGCGGCCATCAACGTACTGGACGGCGTGGTCAACGACTTGATGAGCATAATCCCCGGCGAGTCCATCGTAGGATCGCAGGGCATCGGAGTAGAGGGCGGCTCCGGCTTCGACGTGCCGATAGACTTCAGCTTGCAAAGCGTTTTTTTTGCGATTTGGGACCACTGTGGCGCGAACCTTCCCGCCGCGCTCAAGGATTCCCATGACGGCTGTTTTGTCCTTCGTGCCCGTCCCGGTGATGCGGCGCTTGCGTTCGCTCACATGCATGTTCCGAGCTTTTCCGCCGATGAAAGTTTCGTCCACTTCAACTTCGCCACCGAGCTTAGAGCCGAAGAAATCATCGTGCAACCCAAGGCGTAAACGCTGCAACATGAACCATGCGGCCTTTTGGCTCACCCCTAGCCCACGCGATAGCTCGTAGCTGCTGATTCCGTTTTTGCAATTGCAGAGCATCCAGAGAGCGGGCAGCCACTTTGTCAGAGAGATCGGGCTATCCTCGAAAACCGTTCCCAGTTTGACGGTGAATTGTTTGTGGCACTCTTTGCACTTCCACCGCTTCTGGGTCTTCAGGTAATAATGGTCTTTGTGGCCGCAAGCCGGACACACTGGAACGCCGTCAGCCCAGCGCATTTTGGCGACGGCATCAATGCAAATCTGTTCGTCGCTGTAGTGTTGAATGGCTTGTTGCAGTGTTTTCGGCGTTTCCATGCCGATACTCTACCAAACTAGTGTTGGTTAGTCAAGGTATTTATTGCCCTAATTTGAATACGGCAAGAGGACCGTCAAAGTAGAAGCGAGATAACATCAAGTTTCGCTGCCGACCATTGAGCGCGCGGGAAGTGTATTACCGCCGGGATGGCTGGGGAAAGGGATTAGGAGGCCGCCCCGACCTCGGCCACGCATGTTACCCACGCGGCATTCCATTGTCAATGGAAAATGTCAACCGAAAAGCCGCGCAATTCCGTCCTGCTTCATTCCCAAAACGCCGCACCCGACTTGGGCGTTCTCCTCCCTTTTTTGATATGGTGCCTCATGCCGTCAACGTCCCCGCCGCAGATCCACCTGGTTCAGACGAATGAAGTTCAGACGAATGAAGACGGCCTCCGCCACCAACTCTCCGCCGGACAAATGGCCATGGTCGCCGTCGGAGGCTCCATCGGCACCGGCCTCCTACTGGGTTCCGGCGCTGCCATGGAAATCGCCGGCCCTGCCGCCATCCTGAGTTTCATTGCCGCCGCCTTCATCAACTGGACCGTCGCCATGGCCCTCGGCGAACTCGCCTGCGCTCATCCCGCCGCCGGAAGTTTCGGCGTCTACGGCGACATCTACCTCAACCCTTTCGCCGGATTCATCGCCCGCGCCGGCTATTGGATCGGCCTCTCCCTCGCCATCGGCGCCGAAATGGTCGCCGCCGCCACCTACATGCTGGCCTGGTTCCCCGGCGTGCATCCCTACATTTGGATTCTGGTTTTCGCCGCGATTCTGCTCACCCTAAACCTGCGCAGCGTCGGCTCCTACGGACGCGTCGAGTTCTGGCTGTCCATGATCAAGCTGGCAACCATCGTCGCTTTCATCGTCATAGGCGCAGCCTTACTGACCGGCGGCCGCGTCACCCCGCAATACAACGCGCACGGCGGATTCTTTCCCAAAGGCCCCTGGTCGCCGCTCGTCGCCCTGACCTTCGCCCTCTACAGTTTCGGCGGAGTCGAAATGGTCGCCGTCACCACCGGCGAATCGCGCTCCTCGAAGGAAACTCCCCGCGCCGTCTGGCTGACCTTTCTTACATTGACCTTTGTCTATGTCGGCGCCATGGTCATACTTCTCGGCCTAATGCCCTGGAATCACGCCGGAGTCACCGAGAGCCCCTTCGTCACGACATTTCAAACCGTCAAGATTCCCCACGCCTCCGGCGTGATGAACTTCGTCGTGCTCACCGCCGCACTCTCCGGCGCCAACGCCGCGCTCTACGTCGCTGCCCGCATGCTGTTCTCGCTAGCCCGCACCGGATGGGCCCCCGCCCGCCTCGGCCGCCTCAATCACGAAGGCTCGCCGCAATATGCTGTCCTGATCTCCTCGTTCGGAATCCTCTTCGCCCTTGCCCTGGTTCTCTGGGCTCCCGAAAACGCGTTCCGCTACATCGTAGGCGCCGCCTTCACCGGCATGATTCTCTCCTGGCTAGTCTCATTAGCCGCACACATCAGCTTCCGTCAGCGCCGCTCGCCCGCCGAACTAGCCGCGCTCCCTCTGCGCTCACCCCTTGGCCAATGGGGATCCATTATCGGATTCGTAATGGTGAACATCGCCCTAGTCCAAACCTGGCTCTACCCCCGCGTAAACCTCTACAGCGGCCTAACCTGCCTCGCAGTGCTGACCCTGTCCTATGCAGTAATGAAGCCGCACCGCACCAAAGAATAAAGAATAGTGATCATCCCGCTCATGGAGGGACAGCCGCCCCCGGCTGTCCCGCCGGGCAAAGCCCGGCAGCGCATTCAGCCTGCGGAGCCCCAGAACCATCCATATGCCCCATGTCATCCTGAGCTGAGTCGAAGGATCCCCACCCCACCCAAAGCATTCAGGATATGTCCCCGAACTTGTGTATAGTTTCTCTTCCGTCTAATTCATCACACCACACCGGCCGTCGGAAAGGGCAATCGCGTGACACGCTCCTCGCGCCGTTCCATCATCTTTCTTTTGCTCACAGCGCTTTCTCTTCTGCATGCGCTTTGGGCTCAACAATCCCCCGACAAAATCTTCTTCCACGCCAAAGTCTTTACCGGCGATCCGCAAAATCCCTACGCCGAAGCCGTCGCCATTCGCGGAGACAAAATCCTCGCCGTCGGCAACCTCTCTGAAGTGAATAACGAAGTCCAAAAGTCCGCCTCCGCACCCCCCGAACGCATCGATCTCGCAGGCAAAACCCTCTTCCCCGGCTTCATCGATTCCCACAGCCACTCCATCGACGGCGGACTCACCCTGATCGGCGCCGACGCCAGCGACAAAGTCTTCACCCTGAAACAACTACCGCCCTTCGTCGCAGACGCAAAGAAGACCGGCAAGGGTATGCGTGGCGACATCCTTGAAATCCAAGGGCTGCCGCTAGAATTCTGGTCGCACCCCGACATTCTCAACACCGACTTCAGCACCGCCGCCTACGCCCAGCAAGCCGTGCTCCTCCGCGGCATGGACGGCCACACCGCCTGGGCCAACCGCGCCCTGCTACAGCGCGCCGGAATCACTGCCGATTTCCTCAAGAGTCTTTCCCCGGACGAGCGCAGTTACTACGGCATCTTTCGAGATAAAGACCGAGATAAAGACAAAGACGGTCAGCCCAACGGTTTCCTGGTCGACGCCGGTCTCGAAAAAATCGAGCCGCTCCTGCCTCCGCCCACGCCCGCGGAACTGCTAGCCGCCGCCCGCGCCGCCCTCGAATACAACTACAGCCTCGGCATCACCGCCTGGCTCGACCCCCTGGCCCGTGACCAAGTTTTGCAGGCCTACAAACTCCTCTCCGACCACGGCGAACTCACGTCGCAAATCGTCGCCTTTCCCCAGGTCTTCGCCAAAGATCCCGCCGCCGAACTTGCCGCGGTACAAAAGACCCGCGAGCTTTACAAAAATGTCGCGAACCTGCACATCACCGGCATCAAAGTCTTTGCCGACGGCGTAGTCGAGTTCCCCTCCCAAACAGCAAACCTCAGCAAGCCCTACAAAAACACCGGACGCAACGGCGACCTGCTCTTCGATCCCCAAAAATTCGCTGAGCTCTGCATCGCCGCCGACAAACAAGGTCTGATCATTCACGTCCACGCCATCGGCGACGGCGCCGTAAAAGCTGCGCTCGACGGCATCGCCGCGGCCCGCCAGGCCAACGGCAATTCCGGGCTGCCCCACACTCTGACTCACGAACAATTCGTGAGGCCTGAAGATTTCCCCCGCTTCCGTGCACTCGGCGTAATCAGCGCCCTGCAACTTTTCTGGGCCGAGGCCAGTAACGACACCATCGAAATCGTGAAGCCCTACCTCGGTCCCGAAATCTACAAGTGGCAATACCCCGCGCGCTCCATTCTCGACAACGGCGGCATCATTTCCGGAGCCAGCGACTGGCCGGTTTCGACCGCCAACGTTTTCTACGCGATTTATCAGGCCGAAACCCGCAAAGGTGCCGAAGGCATCCTCGATCCCTCGCAGGATATGCCCCGCGAAGCCATGTTCTACGCCTACACCCGCAACTCCGCCCGCGCCATGAACATGGATTCCATCGGCACCATCGCCCCCGGCAAAAGCGCAGACCTGGTTCTGCTAGACCGCGACGTCCTGACGATCTCGCCAGAAGAAATGCGCGACACAAAAATCCTGTGGACGATGGCGGCAGGAAAAACCGTCTATCGCGCCAAGTGAACGCCATGCGCCACCTGGCGCGCTACCCGGATTCTCAATGAGTGCTATCGCCTGATTGCAACAGTTATCATAGACACCACGGAATGCTCAGATGACCTACGAGGAAATCATCGCCGGATTTCGGGCACTTCAGGCAGGTGATTTTGACTACAAGAACATTAACGCACGCGGATTGGAACGACTGGCAGAATTGACTGACGCGCTGATGAACGTACCCGATGCGGAAAAGGCGATTCCCGAGATGTTTAGCGTAATGGAACGGCTGCCCGACGCTGACTTGGGTTCGCCGGGGCCCCTAGTCCACACAATGGAGCGTTGGCGTGGTGGTTACGAACATGAGCTAGTCGACTCCGTCCGCCGATGCCCATCAATCCTGTCGGTATGGATGGTCAACCGAATCCTCAACACCGATTTGCCGGACGACACTCGTCGGTCGTATATGTCGCTCTTGAACGAGGTGGCGACCCACACAACTGCACCCGAACCCGTACGTGAGGATGCACGCCGCTTCGTCGACTTCCAGATGCGCAAAGCCTAATCAAGTGCTGACTGGTGAAAAATCCCCATATCATTCACTACGCTGCTAATCACTGCCCAACAAAAAAGGGCGCCGGAAAATTCCGGCGCCGTCGAGAAATCCACTCGCAAGATGTAATCCAGCCGCGACGGACAAAACCTGTTTCGTCTATTAAGCCAAAAGCTAAAACGTTATCCGAGCCGCCAATTGTCCAATGCGCGGAGCCGGGCCTCGAAACGTCCCGGTAGTCGTAATCTGCCCGAAGTTCGGGCTGTTGATGTTCGAGGCTCCGTCGGTGACGGTAGGCTGCGCCAACTCGGGATGATTCAAAGCGTTGAAATATTCCACGCGAAATTCCAGGCTCACACGCTCGGTGATGGCCGTCGTCTTCGCCAGCGCTATGTCAAGGTTCGTCAGGTCCGGTCCGCGCAGGGTGTTGCGGTGCAGGCCATAGGTGCGGTCTTGAGGATTATCCACCGGATCAAGCTGCGGGAAACACGGGTTGCCCCCTTGGTAGTAAGAATTGTTTTGCAGAGGAATGTTGGAGAAACTGTTGGGATCGAATATGAAGTGGCCCGTGATGGGCGCTCCCGCTGAAATCTGGCAATTTCCGTTCGCATCGATTCCGTAAATTGTCGGCGTGATCGTCGTCAAGCGCCGCGGATCAAGCATCCGAATCGGCGCGACCACGGCGGCGTTAGAAAGGTAAGGATCGCCGGCTCCTGAAGTTCCGGGGTTGGTGGGGTCCACGGTGCCACTTAGCCCCGCTGGAATATCAAACGGGAATCCCGTGCGCCACGTCACGATCGGATATAAGCTCCATCCCTTGGTCAGCCGTTTCGGCCCCCTGACCCACATCCGGTCAAACGGCACGTCCCAGCCTCCGCTGAAGCTGATGCGCTGCCGCACATCGCTGTCCCCTGAAGCGTAGAAAAGATTCGGGTCGTAGGCTGGCACCGTCGAGTTGCGCTGGCGGAATCCCGACGCATTGTCCAGATTGTGACCCCAGGTATAGGCCAGAGTGAAATAGCCCACTCCCAGCCTAGAGCCTTTCGCTTGCCGCGTCAGACTAGCTTCCAGCGCGTTATATTCGGAATGCGATACGTTTTGGAATTCGGGAAGCTGGCCAAAACAACCGACGCAACTGCTGTCCAAAGCGCGGAAGGTTGTCCCCAGCACCATCGGATTAATGTCTTTCAGCGAAGTCAATCCATGTCCGAAACTCCCCACATAATTGGTTTCGAGCACCGTGTCGGCAAACAGATTCTGCTGCACGCTCAGGTTGTACTGGTAGACGTAGGGCGTCCGCAGATGCGGGTCGTCCAAATAGATGAATCCCGTGCTGTTGATCGGCAGCACCGGCCCAAAATTGTAGTCGCTCGGCGGCGGCTGCGAAGGAAATGTGTTGGTCTGCCCGTCCGCCTGGAAGGGCTGACTCAGGTAGTTCAGCGGACCACTCTGCCCCGGACCTACAGTGTTGAAATAAAAACCAGCATTGCTGACGAAAGGCGGCTGCCCGTTGAACTGAAGATTGTCTTCGCCTTTGAGGATGTCATAGAACACTCCAACGCCGCCGCGCACACTGCTCGTGCCTCGTCCCGTCGGATCCCAGGCAAAGCCGAAGCGCGGGGCAAAATTCGTCTTGTCCGGAAAATTCGTCCCCAGCGGAGCGCCCGGGTCCCCGGGAAACACCATCCCGATCGGCGCATCGGTGAAGCGCTGCGACCGCAGTCCCGGAATCACCGAAAAACTGCGCCCCTGCGTATCCAATTTCGGCGTGTTGTACTCGTAACGCAGTCCCACCGTCACCACGAGATCCTTCCTCGCGTGCCACTCATCCTGGGCAAACACATACGTACTCTTGCTGCGAATATTGGACGGCGCCAGCGCCCCCTGAAAATAACCGCCTGCGGCCCCCATCAAAAAGTCGGCGTATGGATTCCCCGAACCGTCCGCACCCGTGTAAAAATCAAACTCTCCATTCGTGTAGTAGTCGTAGACTAGGTTCTCCTGATACGGCGAGAATCCCGCTCCGAACTTCCAGTTGTTCTTACCCCGCGTCCATGAGACCGCGTCAGTCCAGGAAAAAGTGTTTTCCACGTAACGCGTAGGCCCATTCTCACTGGGACCAATCTCGAAACCATCATCGAAGTAAATGTTGGTGGGCCCGGTCGCGAGGTCGGGAGTAATGTCGATCCCCAGGCTCGGCCCGGTGGGCAAATGGTTGACGACACTATCCGCCAGATAATTGCTGCGATGAGTCACAAAGTGAAACTCATTCAGCACAGTGGGGGAAAAGATCCGGGTATGTTCGAGGTTCACATAGTAATAATTGGCGACCGTGCTGCTGGGATATCCCGGCACCGTAGCGTAAGGGAACGGATTGAATGAAGGAACGTGATTCAGGCCGAGCGTGGCCGAGAGTTTGTCTTTGGCGCTCAGGTTGAAATCGAACTTGGTGGTCAATTCATCCGCGTTGTTAGTCTGCTCGAGAGTAGTCGAGAGCAGTCCCGAGCACACACCAAACGGATCGCAAGTCGTCTGGTTCGTCGCCGATGTAGGAATCAATCCCGCCTTGATGTAGTTCTGCGTGACCGGATCGATCGCGGTGGGGTCGATAATCGCCTGCGCCGCGTTGCCATTAGGACTGGCGAAAAACGGATTGGCCTCTAAAAACGCCGCAACTTGCGGATCCGGGCATCCGCTGCTGACCGTGCAGGTCACGCCATCAAACGGTACGGCCTGTGAGAAATTTCCCGTCAATTCCTGCGGCGTGTAAACCGGAGCATTGATATCCGGAACGGCCTCGCGCTGCCTCGTTCCCTGATACGCCACAAAGAAAAACGCCTTATCTTTCACGATCGGTCCGCCCACCGTGCCGCCGAACTGGTTGCGCTTCAAATCGAGCCGCGGAATTCCCAGTGGAATATTGAAATAATCATTAGCGTCGAGCACGCGGTTGCGGAAAAAATCGAACAGGCTTCCGTGGATCTGGTTGGACCCAGACTTAATGACTTCGCTGATGATTCCTCCGCCGTTGCGTCCATATTCGGCGGTGTAGTTACTGGTCAGCAAACGGAATTCCGCAATCGCATCCGGATTGGGGTCGAGCAGATTGCTGTTGTCCAGCAGATCGTTGTTCAAACCGCCGTCGAGAAGAAACGTAACCGAATCGGTGCGCCCGCCGGCAATGCTGTAGTTCCCCGCCCCGGCGTTATCGTCGTTGCTCTCGGTGACTCCGGGCTGCAGCAGAGCGAGATCGAGCGCATCACGGCCGTTAAGCGGCATATTGATGAGCGTTCGCCCGGTCACCGATTGACCCAGAGTTGCGTTCACCGTCTCGACTGGCGCCGCCTCTGCGCCAACTTCTACTTTCTCGCTGGCGCTTCCGACTTCCATCTTGATGTCGACCCGCAGCGCCTGATTGATCAGCAATTTGTATTCGCTACTCACCACCGTGCGAAACCCCTGGCGCTCCGCCGTGACCGTGTAACTCCCGATCGGCAACGCCAGAACCTGATAGAACCCGTCATGGTCCGAAGTCGCGCCGCGGCTCACCCGGGTCGCCGTGTTCGTCACCGCAACCTTCACTCCCGGAAGCACCGCCCCGGTTGTATCCGCGATCGTGCCCGTGATCCTGGCCGTCGCGTCCTGAGCCCGGCCCACGCCCGGCAAGAACACAGCAACCAAAACCACACTCGTGAAGAATGAAAAAGCGACAGTCGTGAGGAGTGAAATGGAAGCGCGGAAAAAAGAAGCGCGCAAAACAGCAGTATGCAAAACCGAAGTACGTACAACAACAGGGTTCGCCATGGGGAAAGGTGCCGCTCCGGCCCGCAATGGTAGAGCGCCGAACCCCAGCCGTCAATCCCGCCAGCCGTGCGGCAGTAGTTCAGTTCGAATGCGACTTGAAAGGGCGCGGCTTCAAGCCGCCGTAAGTCATCAAAAATCAATCTCGGCTTCAATCCGCTGAAGGACGCGTTGTTGAAACTGACCCACGATCAGCCGCGCGAGAATATGCTGGAGAACCCGTCGTGCCCGCCTAAAACCTGTGTTTCCAGCGTCCTCAGCTTGCAAAATCCTTCATCTTGACACCACCCAATGCCAATGGGATGCTCACGTTGGCGGATTCTGTCAGATTCAAAGCAATTCGGAGGCATGGAGTGAAGGGACCAGCAGTGAATAGACCAGAATTAAACAAACTAGAATTGAACAAACGAAGCATGCAACAGCATCCCTCCATGCTGCCGCTCATCGCTGCCGCAGTGCTAGTGATATTGCTCGGCATCGCCGCCATCCCGCTGGCTCAGGCCCAAAAACTGGCAGGACCGAATCGCCCCTCGGCGGTACCAAAGGGCTACGTAATCACGCCCTTCGGTTACTTCCACCCGTCGTGTGTGCACGCTCTCGCCAGTGGCGAAACAGTGCTGGCAGACGGACGTGTCCAACATCTGGATGGCACCGAGGACCCAGTCGCTCCAGTTTGCAGCTATCCGCATTACACGGCCCACGGAGAGGTTGCAACCGGAGATCAGTCCAGCGCCGACTCACCCGCACACCTACCAACCATCGGGCATAGCTGGATCGAAGATGGCAGCGCCACGACCAGCACCTCCTACGGGAAACTTACCGCGAGCTGGGTGGTGCCGTCCGCGCCCACTACGAATGATGGCCAGACAGTCTATTTATTTCCGGGCATGATGGACTTAAACGCGACCGAGACGATTATTCAGCCGGTCTTGGGCTGGAATTCGTTTAACGGCCAGGTGTGGACGATTGCAAGTTGGAACTGCTGCCCCAGCGGAACGGCGAACTATAGCAAGCCCGTGCAGGTCAACATCGGCGACACCATCAATGGCACCATCAAGTCCACATGCGCGCCCGGAGTAGAGTCTTGCACGAAGTGGGACATCGGCACTCAAGATGCGACCACGAACAAGAGCACAACGCTGGGCAATACCCCGAGTGAAGGGCAGACCTTCAATTGGGCGCAGTCGGGCGCATTGGAAGTCTATGAGATCGTCAAATGCAGCGACTACCCTCCGAATGGCGCGACCACATTCTCCAAGGTAGCGCTGTACGACTATAACCTCACCAGGATCGCCAACCCGGGATGGTCGATCACCGATTACTACAGCGGCCTCTCACCGCAGTGCAACTATGCTGGAAAAACAACTGCAAACTCAGTAACCCTCGATTACTAATTCGGCCCCGATTCTCATCGGCCATCTCAGTTAGCGCAGGTCTTAGTTGGCGTAGGTCTTATTTAGCGAAGGTCCATCGCTTTCAACGCGAGGCCGCGAGCTACCGAGGTAAATTCATTTCCTCCGCGAATCCGTTTCTTTCCAAATCGAGTTTCGAAAATTCTCCTTACCGCCGGTACGAACGCAGAGCCGCCCGTCAGGAAGACCATGTCGACCTCCTTGGGCACAACACCGGAAGACGTCAGCAGCGAATCGACGCAGCGCTCGATCTGCGCCAATTCGTCAGAAATCCACTCCTCGAAGGATGCTCGTTCCACCGTCGCGGCCAGATCGACAAACCCGTCCGAAAACTGGAATTTACCCACGCAGGCGATCGACAAATCGTTCTTAACTTTTTGCACAGCCCGGTGCAAGTGAAACCCGAGATCTTCTTTTATGAAGTGAATGAGAGCTGCAATCTTCTCTGGTTCCAGCGATTGCGCGTGCACGCCTCTCAGCATCTCCAGCACGTCCCGGCCTCGCAACAGCGACAGGTGGTGCCAACGCTCCAGCTTGATATAAACCCAGCCTGGAACCGTCAGGATTTTTCCCAGTGAACGCAACTGCGAGTCGGCTCCCAGAGCCGGAGACACCAGGTGTCTGACGATCTTCGCATCGAAAGCATCTCCCGCGATCCCCACTCCCGCATTACCAACAATGCTGTCCGAAACTCTACCTCTCTGGCGAACAGCCGGGCCAACGTGAACTAAAGAGAAGTCGCTCGTGCCGCCCCCGAAATCTCCAATAAGGATGAGCTCGTCGTGATCGAGCGTGGACTCGTAATAATGTGCCGCCGCGACCGGCTCCAGCTCGAACTCCACGGATTCGTAGCCCGCCGATTCGAAGGCCGATCGCAGTCGACCCTCCGCATAAATGTCATCTTCCTGGTTCTCTGCTCCCACAAAATGAACCGGCCTTCCAACCACCGCAGATCTGATCTTGATCCCAAATTGTTCTTCCGCCTTCGTCCGCAGGTCCCGGAGAATCCGTGCGATCAATTCTTCAATCGTGTGCCTGCGACCGAAAACCTCCGTGCTGTGCAGGCTGCGACTGCTCAGGAACGACTTGAGCGATTGGATCAGCCGGCCCTTCACGTCCGCCGAAAGATATTGCTCAATGGCCTCAGGCCCTGTCCACGACTTCAGAGTATTCCGACCGCCTTCCTTCGCCTGCTGCAGATACAACAGCGACCGATACGCATCCGTCACTCCCCCAAGGTACGGAAATGTCGCAAGCCGAACCTCATCCGAGCCGTCGGCACAGGCGATTGAACTGTTCGTTGTCCCAAAGTCGATCCCGACCCTCCCTTTGCCCTTCATCCTTTTGCGATCCTCGTCTGTGATAATGCTCACCCAGCATCTTAATCATTGCTGCAATAAAAAAGGCGCCGGAATAATTCCGGCGCCATCGAGAGAATCCACTCGCGAGATGCGGTCAAGCGAGAGGTTTTGTTGCCCTTAGCCAAAAGCAAAAACTAAGAGCCCGAAGCCAAAAGCGTTACTTACTCTCCGCCACCGACGGTGACGGAGTCGTCCCAAAATCTCCGCGGCGACTATTCACCGCAGTCCGTGCCACCCGCGCGTTCGGCTGAGCAGCAGCAGCAGCTCCGTAGCGTTCCAGCAGAACCGGTGCCATACTGTTCTCAGCTTCCTTCACGAAGATCATCTTGTTTTCCGAAGCCATGTCGACGCGGACGAAATCTCCCAGCTTCACCTGTCCCGTCGCGACCAGATTGGCCAGCGGGAACACCAGATTCCGTTCAATCGCCCGCTTCAGGTGACGCGCCCCATACCGCGGGTCGGTGCCTTCCTTCAGCAAATATTCTTTCACCGCCGGCGTGCAGTTGAATACGAACTGGCTCGTGCCCGCAGCCATCAGCACGCGCTGCTGCACCATGCCAAGTTCAATGTCCAGAATCTGCGACAGATGTTCATCGCGCAATGTCTTGAACACCACCGTCTTGTCGATGCGGTTCATGAACTCCGGCGTAAACTTGCGCCGCGCCGCGTCCACCGCCGTGCGCTGAATCTTGTCGTCGAACGATTCATTCACCTCGACCGCTTTCGGCGCGAATCCAAACCCGCCATCCACCAGGTTCGTCATTTCGTGCGCGCCCAGGTTCGAAGTCAAAATAATGATGCACTGTGACAGATCGACGCGCCGGTTGTCGCCCAAAGTCAATGTGGCCTTATCGAGAATCCCCAGCAGCAACTGCCACAACGAATCCGAAGCCTTCTCGATTTCGTCAAACAAAAGAATCGAGAGCTTCAGCTTCTCCGTGAACCACTGGTTCAACGCTTCCTGCGTGAGCAGCGGATGCGTCTCCCGATGTCCCAAATATCCTGGAGGCGAACCAATCAGCTTGGCAATCTCGTGCGAATGCTGAAACTCCGCACAATCAATCTTGATGCAAGCCCGCGCGTCCCCAAACAAAGCCTCGGCCATAGCCTCAACCACGCGCGTCTTACCCGACCCCGTGGGCCCCAGAAACAGCAGGTTCCCCACCGGACGCCCCGGCGCGTTCAACCCCGCCAGAAACATCTGATAAATTTCCACGACCTTCTCGACAGCCGCGTCCTGCCCCACAATGCGGCGGCGCAACGCGGCATCAAACTCTCCAGCATCGTTGCTGCGACGGTTCGGATCAAGCACTGTGGCCAGATTTGTTCTCATAAGATCGCTGCCCAGTCTACCGGACATTTTTCCTTTCGTGAGGCCGTTTTCTTCGGCTCTTATCTGTTTACTTCTGCCTATTTCCGGATTTCCCAGGCCTATTGCCGTAAGCCTTGGCCCACTCTCTGGAAGCCCCAACCCTATTCCCTCAGCATTCCCGATTCGCGGCTTATCCGGTTGCCTTGTAAATAAGCAACCCGCTGGCCACGCCGCGAGCATACTCCTCAGCTACGGCAACTCCCACATCCGCCAAGGTTTAGCGCCCACCCACCCCAATTCGCCGCAATCCGACCCAGAACCGCACAACCCCAAAGAGAAATACTTTGCACCATCAAGGAAGGAACCTGTACCGCGTACCCAGTCCCGAGTCCCGAGACAACCCAATGTGGAGTCCGCCACAGATCATGTGGCCGAGCGGAACGGAGGAAAAGCCGGCACTAAAATCCACCGTCCCCAAACCCGCCGCCTACCAAGCCAACCCCAGAATCGATATCTGAAAATCGAGGCCCGAAATCGACGCCTCGAATCGAGGTCCGACAGACTCCGAACTCGCCACCAGCAGCTCCAAAAAAAACCAACCGTGTTACTCCACACGTAACTAGCGACCCCCACAACCCACAGCTACTATCCCATCTGATAAGCTTTCGCGGAGGATTCGCTTGCGCCTTTCGTCAGTTCGCATCGTCACCGGGATTTCCAGTGTTCTCTTCGCCGCCGCCGCATGGCACGTCGGCCCGCACGCTTCATCCAACTTCAGCGCCGAAGCGCAAACCGTCAAACCAGCCGCCGAATCACCGGCGCAAGCCGCGCAACTGCAGCCCGTAAGCGCGACAACCGCAAAGCCCGCGGACATTTCTAACCCGAAGCCTGACCTCAAGCCCCTGACCGCTCCCGGCACAGAAATCTACACCGCAAAGCGCGGCGAAGCCATCCCCACCATCGCCCGCCGCTATCTTGGCAAGACATCTTACCTGACGTCCTCCGAACTAGCCGACGCCATCCGCGCCGTGAACCACAAATCCGACGCGAGCAACATCCTGAAGGCCAACGAGAACGTAATCATCCCCGGAATCCTCGCCGCTCCCATCACAGAAAAAACGATCCCCGTCCCCAAAGACTTCGAAGTCCGCGCCATCTACCTGACCGGCATCATGGCCGCCAGCGACCACGGACTCCGCATCATCAAGCATTGGCGCGAAGTCGGTGGCAACGCGGTCGTCTTCGACATCAAAGATTCCGACGGCAGCGTCAACATCCCCTTCGAGCACCCGCTGCTAGGCCAGCACCAGGTCTACATTCATGATGTCGCCAAGCTAGTCCACTTCCTGCACCAGCAGAACATGCACGCCATTGCCCGAATCGCCATCTTCCGCGACGAGCGCCTGGTAGTGAACCACCCCGAACTAGCCGTCCAATCCAGAAAGAATAAGACGGCGTGGCGCGAAAACGGCAAACTAGTATGGACCGATCCCAGCAACCCGAAAGTCCAAGACTACGACATCGCCCTGGCCAAATACGTAGCCACCCTGGGCGTAGACGAAATCCAGTTCGACTACGTAAGATTCCCCGCCGAAGGCGACCAAAAAGACGCCCAGTTCGCCTACCAGAAAGATCAGCCAGATCCAAATAGTGCCATCGTCCCGAATTCCGGAAGCAATGTCATCCTGACGGAAGCGACAGTTTCCGGAGGGACCTTACCTCAACAGCAATCTCAACCGCAGTCCACGGGATCGCAAAAGTCCGCGCGCCAGGCAGATCATGCCAACCCCAAACACGCGGCCGATCACCCAGCCGGCCCCCAACGCACCGACGTAATCACCGGATTCCTAAAGAAAGCCTACGCCGAACTCCACCCAACCGGCGTGCTCCTAAGCCTGGACGTCTTCGGCGTAATGGCCTGGCAGCGCCAAGTCGACCTGGCCCACACCGGCCAAGACATCGTCGGCATGGCCCACTACTGCGACGTCTTGAGCCCCATGATCTACCCCAGCCACTTCTTCGGCATGGACAACATCCCCCACCCCGGCGACGAGCCCGCCCACTTCATCGGCGAATCCATGGACCGCTTCGAGCTGATCACGAAAGGCAGCGGCGTAGTAATCCGCCCCTGGCTGCAAGCCTTCCACTGGCGCACCAAGACTTACTCGCCCGAATACATCAAGATCCAGGTAGAAACCGCCAGAAGTAAAGGCGGCATCGGCTTCCTCTTCTGGAACGCCGCCAACAACTACTCGAAGCCCTACGAAGCCATGCCCGAAATGAAAGCCGCAGACTTAAAAGAAGGCTCCAAAGACAAAGCCAAATACTTCCGCGGCGACGAACTCCCCCCAACCACAGTCAAAGCCGGCCTGACACCCGCCACAGTCACAACGGCGCCGTAAGAGGGAGTGGAAGAGCGGCGCTTTAGCGCCGCGTAAAAGCACGCCAACTAAAATCGGGGTTTTAGCCCCGAGCCGCAATATGACCTACTGGATCGGCGAACACGCGGACCTCGTCACCCTCTCCGGCGAAGGCCGCCCCTATTCCGTCTCCACCCCCGATCCTCTCACCCGCCAACAACAATCCCAAGCCGCCATCTCCGCCTTCGCGAAGTTGATCGCCTTCGGCTGCGCCCTCTCGACCGTAGTTCTGCTCATCTTCACGGCCTGGTTCATCTACCGCCTGCACGATACTCTCACTACATGGCCGCACGCCCAGGCCCAAGTCCTGAGCACAGAAATCTATTCCCAGCTTGTCGATCTGAACCTTCCCAACAGGCAGTCTCCCCGCTCCACCGTCTACGGATTCCGCTCCCAGGTCTCTTACTCCATCGACTCTCAAACCTATGTCTCGCAAGCCGACATCGGATACCAGAGGGGCGATCGCCCCGAAATGTCTTCCTGGTACACCCGCATCCAACCCGGCGACCGTGTCGAAATCGCCTACAGCCCCTCCGACCCTACTCACATCCGTTTTGCCAGAGACTTCTCAACCGCCTACGCCCCCGCCCTGCTCCTGCTGCGCTGGATCGTCTGGCTCACAGCCATCGGCGGCCTGATGCTCGTAGTCTCCCGCAAACTCCGCCTGCCCATTCCAGAAGACAGCCCGCAGCCGTAAACTCACTCGAATTCATATTTCCTCTACGAAATGCGGGCACTTTGGGGGCTGTAGTCCGGGCCGTGATCTTCCCTGGCCCATGCCCACCTCTTGACACTCCCCTCCCAAAACTGGTTTACAATTCCGCACGCTGTACCAAAACCCCTCTCCGGAGCACACGCCATGACCCGCCTCCGTTTCCCCGCAGTACTCGCTTTCGCCGCAATCGCCGTTCTGCTGCTCACCGGCTCGAGCCACGACGTCCCCTTCTGGTCCCAATGGGGACGCAACCCACGCCACACCGGCAGAGTCTATATTGACGGGCAGCCGCTCAACCAAAAACTTGCCGACATCGTCTACGACCCCTTCGTGACCCAGGAAAAAGCTGAAAACTATGCTTTATACGGCATGTCCGTCCTGAGCGCTCACTATCAATCCACGCTCATCGATGGCGACAGTTTCTACATGCTGCAAAAAACCGGCACCTACATCAACTGCAATCCGACTGGCCAATGGGTCTACGGCGCCGCCTGCGGTCCCAACACCTGGAACTCCATCGTCTGGAATGTCGCCCGCTACGATTGGCACAACGGCAAGCCCATCCGCGTCTGGATGTTCACCACCGACTGGAAACCCGAGACCAACGACACCGACTATAACGACGGATACACCGGCCTTCTCGGCTGGGAGCCAGTCTTCCATCCCGCCCTGACCAGCGAACATCTCTACGTCCCCGGCGCCGGAGGCACCATCTGGAAAGTCGACCGCCAAACCGGCAAAGCCATCTCCCACATCAATCCCTTCGCCGGCATGTCCATCGACGCCGCCAACACTTTCGTTTCCAGCCCACTCACCACCAGCGACCAGGGCGACGTCTATTACAACGTCCTCGAACTAAGTTCCACCGGAAATCCCTGGCAGCAAAATGACATCGCCGGCGCCTGGCTCGTCAAAGTCGGCCACGACGACTCTTCCTCCACTGTCACCTACGCAACTCTCACGCCCGACGCCCCGCCCGCAACCTCCACCAACTGTCCCGGCACTTTCTATCTCCTCGGCGACAACGGCGCTTCTCTGCCCTGGCCTCCCACCCCCAAGTCCATTCCACCCACCGAGCTCTGCGGCTCGCAGCGTCCTCCGCTCAACCTAGCTCCCGCCATCGCCCGCGACGGCACGGTCTACACCGCCAGCATGGCCCACTTTGACGCGATGGTGACCTACTTCATCGCCGTGAACCCCGACCTGACTCTGAAATGGTCATCCTCCATGCAGCAGCGCCTCACCGACGGCTGCGGCGTCCTTCTCCCCATCGCCGCCAACGGCGTCACCACCATGCCGAACTCCTGCCGCTACGGAACCACCGTCGGCCTCGATCCCTCCACCAACGCCAAAGGTTCCTCCTACCTGAGCGATCAAGCATCCTCCACGCCCACCGTCCTCCCCGACGACTCCGTAGTTCTCGGCACACTAGACGACTTCAACTACAGCCGCGGACATCTCATGCACTTCAACGCGCAAGGCAATTTCATCAACGCCTACACCTTCGGCTGGGACAACACTCCCGCCGTCTACGAGCACGACAACACCTACTCGCTAGTCGTCAAAGACAATCACTACCCCGAGCCCGCCTACTGTTTCTTCACCAACCCCGTATGTACCCCGGTCCCGGCCGTCTACTACGTCTCCCAGATCGATCCCCAGATGAACGTCGAGTGGTCCTTCCAAAATACCGAATTCAACTCGACCAACCCCAACGGATACGAGTGGTGCGTCAACGCCCCATTAATCGACCGCCACGGCATCGTCTACGCCACCAGCGAAGACGGCCACGTCTACTCCATCCCCCAAGGCAACACCGGAGTGTTCACCACTCCACTCCAAAAAATCTTCCTCCTAGAAGCCCTGGGCGCCGCCTACACCCCCATGGCCATGGGAGAAGACGGCAAAGAGTACAGCCAAAACAACGGCCACCTCTTCGTAATCGGCAAGTAAAAGCTGGATCGTCATCCCAAGGCGGGCGTCCCTTCCACCTGAGCAAGCCCGATCATGTGGACATGATCCTATGGAGCTGATCATGTGGAGCGGACACTCCTGTCCGCTGCCTTTGACTTAAGCTCTGTCATCCTGAGCGAGGATTGGTCTTGCGCCCAAGCGCAAGACCACCCGCAGTCGAAGGACCTGCTTTTTCGCTTTGTCATCCCGAACGAGGCGCTCTTTGCCGAGTGAGGGATCTGGGCGAGCCGCGCGATGCGTCGCGTTTTTTGCGACGCAATAAGTCGCGCGTTTGGCTCGCATCCCCACCCCCACTCCGTGCCCCCACCCCACCACAAAAGAGCCTTGGCATCCCCTCCCCGCTCCTGTAAAAAGGACCCCGACTATGAGGGGGTCATGGCGACGCGAAGCCATGACCTTTTTTGTCTCGAAATGAAGCCATCGGAAGTCATCTGCTCAGTGCACGGAACGACACGCTAATGAACCCAAAACACCCAACCGCGGAAACTCTGGGCTCAGTTTTCGAGTACCTCTTTCAGAGCTCTGATATTTCGATGTGGACGATTTCGTGGCCGCCGGACGCATTTTGCTTCGCCGCAACCGCATTGCAAAGATCTTCCGCGTACACCGCACTTATTGGAGCCGGGAAGCCTAGGCTGGATTTCAAGCACGTCGAAGAAAGCAGGGAGGACGCGCTCCAGTCCATCGGCGAAAAATGGCGGGAGCGAGCTGGATTGGGCAAACTGCCCCCACCAACTGTGGGCAAGTGGCTGGAAGTGATCAGATCAAATCGCAAACTAGAACTCACAAAGTTGGCTAAACGAAAGAAAGTGCTGGCCGCCCTGATCAATGTGCTCGCCGCCGCGGACGAGTCGTGCGCGGGGCTCGGAATCTCGCTCACAAGCGCGGACAATGACGAATTCGCGAAAGTCGCGGAACCGCAGCTGTTCCCAACGGAAGACGGCTCTACGTTATGTAGAAGGATTCATCCCTCGAAGGCAAGAGTGTTGCCCAAGTGTCATACCGCTCAAACAGGCCTTACGATTCGCTCGTTCTCGCACTACCTGGCCCTCGTTGCGACCACCGAAATCTGTCCTGAGTGGTACAGTTTCTGCGCCGAGACTAGCGAACATGCATTAAACCTTCTGCTCGTGCCCTGGCCGGTCCAAATTATTCCCAAGCAGTTTCGAGCTACCGAAAGGCACCGGATGACGGACGATGTTGAACGGGGGGCGTATGGGATGTTTACATTTGACACCATGAGGCCAGGACGCTCAGATGTCATGCGGCGACTGGTCAGCGCCGCCGAACAAACGGTGGGACGAATCGATGGGATAGTAATCCCCGAGCTGGCGCTGACGTCAAAGTCGGTTGAACAGATTAGCAAGGCCGTTTTGCGGGAGGATCGTTTCTTAATTGCCGGCGTCGGAAAACCGGCCCGGAAAGATACAAGCGGAGAGAACTACATCCGCTTCGACGTCATGCTGCCAGGTGGAGAGTATCGCGCTACGCTTAGGCAGGAAAAGCATCACAGGTGGAAGCTCGAAAAGAACCAGATTATGCAATACGGAATTGGGTCGACCCTCAATCCACAGGCCAATTGGTGGGAACACATCGATGTGAACGACCGCCGTCTCATACTTGTTACGCTGAAGCCTTGGCTCACAGTTTGCGTTCTCGTCTGCGAAGACCTCGCCCGGCCTGACCCCTTGGGCGCCCTAGTCCGTTCCATTGGCCCGAATCTCCTTGTGTGTCTGCTCATGGACGGCCCGCAGATCTCAAGTCGATGGCCCGGTCGCTATGCAACCACTTTAGCCGATGATCCCGGATGCTCAGTTTTGACTCTCACCAGTCTAGGCATGGCCAACCTGAGCAGGCCCTCTTCCGGACCATCAGCGTCGCCAGGCTGCATCGCGCTCTGGAAGGATGCCCGAAGCGGGAGTGCAAGAGAGATCACCCTCCCCGCGGGGGCCGACGGCGTTGTCCTCAGTGTCGCAGTAGAGTATTGTGAAGAGTGGACTGCTGATGGTAGAGGTGACGGAGGTAACGCGGGTCACCCTTACTTTGTGGGACAGCATCCCATCCGGCTTGGCAACATCTAAATGCGTTGAGGGAGTGCATGGCGTCTAAGAAAGCTCGAAAACCGCAGACGGAAAAACAGCCCAAGAAGATCACCGGCCTTGAGGCGACTCTCCTTTCGTTCCGCGCTCGAAATGGCGCAACCTCCCCCTTGGAACGTAGCGACTTTGAGGAACACGTTTCTCCTCACATTCGCAAGATTGTCTTCGCGCGCAAGAAGAGTAAGAACGGCCAAAAGACCCTGGAGCGGATGCGCGAGGTCGCTAACGAGAACACACGGAAGTCCGGAGTTAACTCGCGGCGCGTTCTGGTCCGTTAGAGCTGGGTGCTCCATCTTTTCGGTTCCGTGCGAAAGGGTGGGTACGGCGAGGTCGGCCAGCGAGGGTTTTGACTTTCAGTCTGGCGCGAATCACGCGAAATTCTCCCAAGTCCTGCTATACAACGTTTCCATGAGGAACAGCAGAACGCTCTCCGTAACCCTCCCCCCGACATGCTCAAGCGCGCCCAATCCATCGCAAAGAAGGAGAGCCGCACCATGAGTGAATTGATCCGCGAGGCCCTGCGCCACTACGAGCGCCGCTCCTGGTGGGACGATGTCAACGCCGACGGCCGCGCCCAAGCCACCCGCCACGGCATCCGCGAACAGGACGTAGACCGCCTCGCCCACGAGGTCCGCGCCAGCACCCGCGCTAATACGTCTACCAATAAACGCGCGGCGAAAAAGTGGCCCGCACCACGCTCCAAGTCCTTGCATTCCGCCCATAGTCATTATAATATGACCACATCGAGGCACACCATGAAACAAATGCCCGCCGGAGAATTCAAGGCTCAATGTCTGGCCGTGATGGACCAGGTGTTCCACAGCGGAGAGCCCGTCCTCATCACCAAGCATGGCAAGCCCGTCGCCAAACTCATTCCCGCCGAGAAGCCGGCAGACGATCTGTTCGGCTACATGGCCGGCAAAGTGAAGATCGTGGGCGACATCGTCGGACCCGCCACGCCACTAGAAGATTGGGAAAGCAAGTGATCCTGCTCGACACTCACGTTCTAGTCTGGATGGCGAGCGACCCCAAGCGCCTCTCCGCGAAAGCCCGCGAAGCCATCCGCCACGCGCGCCAACACAGCGGCGTTGCCATCGCCACCATTACTCTGTGGGAGCTCGCCTGGCTAGCGCACAGCGGCCGCCTCCAGGTCCTGAGCAGCGTGGAAGCGTTCGTACGGGAGACCGTAGCGCGAGTCATTCTAAAACCCATGACCCCGGAGATCACGGCCGTAGCCGTGCGCCTGCCAATCGGCTACCCCAAAGACCCAGCCGATCGCGTAATCGCCTCCACCGCCATCGTCGAAGGCATGCCGCTGGTCACCGCCGACCAGCAAATCCGCCACTCCAAAGCCGTCGAAACAATATGGTGACCGGGTAACCGAGGCCAAGTGGGTGCCCCATCCTTGTCGCGTACTTTGCGACAGGATGGGGGTCTTGACTTCCGCTGCGTCCCAGCCAAGAAAACGCCCCCAATCGCCTCCTGTCTCAAAATGATGCACCTCGAGCGCCTGTTTTCACCCTTCCCGACGTCCGGTCCGCCCAACTGCCGATATTTCGGCACCCCGCAACTTCAACATTTCAAACCATTTATCAATGTGCATATTTTATTGTACATACACATTTGTGCACAAAAATGTTCCTGCAGGAACATTTCTCACATTTGACGTTATGTTCCTGCAGGAACATTTCCCTACCCAAAGCGGCCCGCCACAGCAGCCCATCCCCACGTGAGTCCACCTCACCTCAGATATAATGTCCTGTAACCCCTAAGGAGTCCGCATGGCAATCCAGAAGACCGACAAGATCTGGCACAATGGCAAGCTCATCAACTGGGACGATGCGACCATCCACGTCATGTCGCACGTCATCCACTACGGCTCTTCGGTCTTCGAAGGCATCCGCTGCTACGACCTGCCCACAGGCCCGGCCATCTTCCGCGCCGACGAACACATGCAGCGCCTGCTCAACTCCGCCAAGGTGTACCGCATTGACGTCGACTTCACCCGCGACCAGTTGGTCAACGGCATGCTCGCGACCGTTAGCCACAACGGCACGTGGCCCTGCTACGTGCGTCCAATTGTTCTGCGAGGATACGGCGAGGCCGGCGTGAACCCCTTCAACTCGCCGACTGAGGTCTACATCATCAACTATCCATGGGGAAAATATTTGAGCAGCGCAGAGAGCGAGGGCTGCGACGTGTGCGTGTCTTCATGGACGCGCCTCGCGCCCAACACGCTGCCCGCCATGGCCAAGGCCGGCGCGAACTACATGAACTCGCAGCTCATCAAAATGGAAGCCATCGTCAACGGCTACGTGGAAGGCATTGCGCTCGACGCCGCCGGCTTCGTCAGCGAAGGCTCAGGCGAGAACCTGTTCCTGGTGCACAACGACAAGCTGATCACCGCGCCGCTGGGCAACTCCGTGCTGCCCGGCATCACGCGCGACTCAGTGCTGCAGATCGCCCGCGACCTGGGCATCCCCATCGTCGAGCAGATGATTCCGCGCGAGATGCTCTACATCGCCGACGAAGCCTTCTTCACCGGCACGGCCGCGGAAGTCACCTCGATTCGCTCGGTCGACAAGATCAAGGTGGGCAAGGGCGCGGGCGTTGGCCCCATCACCAAGGCGCTGCAGAAAGAGTTTTACGCAATCGTGCGCGGCGAAAAGACCGACCGCCACGGCTGGCTCACGCCTGTGCCAGTCGCCAGCAAGGCCGGCAGCAAGCAACCGGTCGGCGTATAATCTGCTCTCGTTTGGAATTCAAGTTCGTCTAATCGAGTGGTCATTTGAGTTCGTCTGATTAAGAAGGGGCGCGCCAAGCGCCCCTTTCGGCCCCTTAGCCTGAAAAAAACATAACACCCTCACTGAAGGAGAAAATAATGTCCCAGCAAATCACTCCTGAATTTGCCCTCGGCTATCGAGCGATCATGCTCGACGGCTTCAAGCGTGAAGCAGAAATCACCAAGAAAGTAATCGCCGCTGTACCCGACGCGAAGTCGGATTATCGTCCTGATCCGAATGCGCGGACGGCTAAGGAATTGGCGTGGCACCTGGCCAACACTGACATTCAATTTCTGGATGGGATTGCCGACTTGAATTTCAAGATGGAGACGCCGGAACACAAACCCGAGACTACGGCCGAAGTGGTGGCCTGGTATGACGAGCACGCGAAGCGCGGGATTGCGCGCGTGGAAGCGATGACGGCTGGGCAGTTGCTCACGCCCGTGGTCTTCTACGGCGTGTTCAACATGCCGTCAGTTTTTTATCTGGGATTCCTCAACAACCACAGCATCCATCATCGCGGCGAGCTGGCGACCTACCTGCGGCCCATGGGATCGAAGGTGCCGTCGATTTATGGCGGCAGCTTCGACGAGCCGTACAACCCGGCGGCTGCGGCGGAAGAGACCGCCGCATAATTATTTTGTAATTACAACTTTGCAAGTACAACGAAAAGCCGCCCGCGGGGGCGGCTTTTGTTTTTGGGCGCGCCGTTTCGGTCCCAACTTACTCTGCGCTACCGGGAACCGCGACCGCGGCGGCGTCGAAACCGATTTTGGAATGGGTACCATCGCAGAAGGGTTTCTTGGTGGAAGCGCCGCAGCGACAGAGGCCTATTTTTTCTCCGGCCTCGATCTTGTTGCCGCTGGCATCGACCAGATTAATTTTTCCGGTGACGAGGTATGGACCTTTGGGCAGCACTTGAATGGTTGGATCGGACATGTTATCTCCTTTTCTGATTGGCTTAAGTGAAATAGATTTGAATAGCTTTTAGCTAACGTTACTTCTTACGAGCGTCGAGGCTCCAGGGACCGGCGCCGAACTGCGTGATGAGCAGAGCAGCGCCGAGCATGGACCCGTTCTTCAGGAACATGATCATCTGTATCTGGTGCATCATGGGATCGGAGACCGCCCAGAAATTATGCATCATGGGCGTGACCCCGAGCAGGAAAAGTATGATGAGCCATGCGCCGATTTTAGCGCGGAAGCCGAGCAGGATCGAAAGTCCACCGAGAATGGAGATGACGCCGGAGACTGGCACGGCGATCGAAGCCAGCGGCACGCCCTGGGACGCGGCGTAGGCGATGGTCTGGCTGACGAAATCGTTCGGGGCGGCCATCAGAAAAATCAGAGCAAAGAACAGGCGGCCCAGCAGGGTTAGGGGGCCGGCGAGGGGCGAAGCCTGAGTGGATGGTGTTGCGGGAGTTGTCATGGTTTTCTCTCCTTCGGGAACAGCGAGTTTTGAATTCGTTCGTCTAGCATAAAAAATTGCCGGGAGCCACGCAGAGGTTGAGACCTCAGGGGCTAAAGCGTGTATGTGAGAGCCTGTGCCGTCCCTCCGGGACTTGTACTATCCTCCCACTTTTCCCAACGCTGAAGCGCTGGGCTAAATTGTTTCGGCCCGACGGGGCTAAGATTCTCGGGCATCTCGCTTTTTCGCAGCGCTCAAAGCGCCGCGCCACCCAAAATCAAGCGTACGTCATTTAGGCGACGGAATGCGCGGGTTCGGCTGCCAGGTGCTGGATCTGTGCGATCGCGGCGGCTTTGGAGATTTCTGCCTGTGCGCCGGGCTTCTGGTTCTCGGCGTGAATGAAGGTCACGTCGGTGAGTCCGATGAAAGCCAGAATGTGGCGCAGATAGGGCTCCTGGTAATCGAAGTGTTCCGTCGGGGTGCCGGGACGGTATGCGCGGCCACGCGAGGTCACGACGTAGACCTTTTTGCCTTTCAGGATGCCTTGCGCGCCGGTGGCGGCGAACAGGACGGTTTTGCCGACGCGCACGACCTGATCGATCCAAGCCTTCAGGGACGCGGAAATGGCGAAGTTATACATGGGCGCGCCGATGACGATGGTGTCGGCCTGAACCAGTTCGTTAATCAGGAGGTCGGAGAGCTTGAGGACCTGCTTCTGCTCGGGGGTCAGGCTCGCGGGATCGGAGTGAATGGCCTGCACCCATTCATCGGTGATATGAGGAAGAGCGGTGGTGGTGAGATCACGTTCGACCACTTTGCCTTCTGGATGTTCCTGTTGCCATGCTTCCACGAAGCGGGCGGTCAGCTGGCGGGAGACTGAATTGCGGCGCGCGCTGGAATCGATGCGTAGTAAGTTCATGTGAGACCCCTCCCAATTCAGTTCAAATAGATGAGGCAGCCGCATATCGGTTACAATAAATAACTATCAGCTCTTTTCATAGTAGGCACTTTGGAGTAACCTAGTAACTAGCTCGCACGCTGCATTCAGGCGGGTGGGCCTGAGGGCTGGAGAGTATGCGTGAGAACTTATGCCGTCCCTCGGGGACTGGGGCCATCTTCCGACTTTACCCAGCGCTGAAGCGCTGGGCTAAGTTAGTTCGCCCCTCCGGGGCTAAATTCTCGGGCAATTCTGTTCCACGGATTTCCGACACCCGCTCTCCCGCACACTCTAAAGCTCAAGTTCTTTTTGCTGTGGATCGGCGCGGCTATAGCCGCGCCCTTCAAAACGATTTATGTGAATACGTTCGGTAGCGGCTCAGTTTGAACTTTTAAGTGTGGCGTCATCATGAGCGGAGCGCGGCTTTATCGAAGAAAAGCCCAGGCGGAACGAGAGCCTGCCTTGAGCGAAGCCGAAGGGGATCTCACCGAAAGTCGTGCCTAGGGAGATCCCTCCCGCGGCTGAAGTGCGCCGCGGTTCGGGATGACGCAAGGGCGAGGATTCAAACTGAGCCACTGCCATAAGTTCTGGAAAGTTGGATTATGAAACGATCTGATCGAATTCCATCTCCTTGCGCGATTGGCGGACTGCTGGAACTTTTGACCCGGCCGTGGACGCTGCATATTTTGTGGTCATTGAGCACGAATGGGCCGATGCGGTTTGGCGTGCTGCGGAAAAACGTGGCGGGTATTTCTTCGCGCGTGCTGACGGAGCGACTACGCAAGCTGGAAGACAAGGGGTTTGTGTACCGGCATTACGAGCCGACGATTCCACCGGCGGTGACGTACGGGATCACGGAGCGGATGAAAGACATTCAGAAGGTGCTGGCGCTACTGGAAGGGCTGGCGCGGAAGTGGAGCGCTGAGGAAGCGAAGGGTGCGAACGGGACTTCCGGCCACGCGGCGCGGACGGGCGTTCATGCGTAGAAGGGCGGACGACAGGGCGCGGTCGATGAGTGGAATTGCGTTCTCTTAACAATGCGCCACGCGGCTCATGTGGTAGTGAGTCAGTTTGAAATTGAGCACTTACGGATTCACCGACTGATGTCATCCCGCAGGAGCGCCCAAGCGCTCCGGAGGGATCTTACGAAACGCGGACATCGGCGGTATCGACGCGAGCAGCGGCTGACTGCAGGAAGCGCACGCACTCCCATCCACGGCATCGAGGCGTCGCCTGCCGTAAGGTTCCTCGCCCGGCTGTCGCCGCGCTCAGAATGACATCGGGCTGAAATAATTTCAAACTGAGGCGCTAGTGTTCACATTTGGGTTTTCTACCGGGGGAGATGCTTGTGGTACGCTAAGGCCTCGCGGTGAAGTGAGTCCATGGGTGCGCACGCAGGGTCTTCCGCAGGAATCTAGACGGAGAACTCAGGATGACGATTGCGATTGCTACGCTGCCGGTTGTAAACCTCGACTATACGAACCGGGGCCCCGGACTGCTCCTCGGGCTCAAACAACTTGAAAAGACGCTCGACGATTCGCGCGAGGGATACCTTGCCGTGAATGTGGCTGTCACGGGCGCGGTTATTCCCGCCGTTATGGCGCGCGCGGATTTGTATGTGATGGGGTTCCGGTGTGCCGGAACCTGGTTCCGGTTCGACGACGCGGACTGGCTGTTCTCGGAGGCGGTTACTAAGCTGGGTTACGATGGGCAGTATCGCAGCCTCGGAGGTCTGGTGGGCAACCTCACGGCGGGCTCCATCGACGGCATTGCGGGCCTGGTGAATATTGCCTCACGCCAGCAGTGGCCGGAAGCGCTGCGAACGTTGCTGGTGGTCGTCTCTGAGTGTTCGCGGCTGATCCCGGTGCAGATGCAGATATTGGGGCTGCTGAACGGGATTGACCCGATCGTGAAGCTTGCGCCGCTCGCGCACTACATCCAAAACTGGAAAAAAGCGTCGAAGGGCACGGACATGTCCCGGGAAGTGACGCCTACTTATCGCGTTGGTTTCAAGGATCCTACGATCATCAAGCGATGAGACTCGGCTTCGCGTTCGCCGGTCGCGAACTTCTGATGTCGGCGGCAGTTAACGGGGACCGTTCAGCACTACTTCCGAACGTAATGCGTAAGCACTTGTGTCTGACAGCTTGAAGTTCTTGGCGAAATCCAGGAAAACCTGATCGAGGAAAGCGTTATCCGACTGCTGGCCGGACTGTTGGTCGTTTGGCAGCAGCGTGATGACGACGGTCTTCGGTTTCCGGCCGCATCTCGGGGGCAGGTTGGTGAAAATGGAACTCTGCATGGTCACGAATTCGACGGGAATCTGGAAAGCTCCGTCCTCAACGGTCGCTTCGGCGGCTTCACCCGGCTTTTCTTTTGGGTAAACCAGCTGCACCCGTACCTTGGAATGAGCGTTCGGATTCTCGACGACGCGCCCTTTTACGATGACGGTATCGACCGGGCATTGAGCACGGGCGATGACGCAGAGGGCGAGACTGGCGCCCAGAATCGGAACGAGCGTTCGAGTCACGGAGGACATGGTACGGACCTGCGCTTGATCACGTGGAAATGATCACGAGAGGATTATGAACCCATCGCTGCACTGAGGCAATGCAGCTGAGGCAAAGCAGCCGAGGCAATGCAGGCGGAGCGAGGGATCTCCCTGAGAGTCGTGCCTTGGGAGATCCCCTTCGGCTTCGCTCAGGGCAGGCTCTCCCGCAGATGAAGTGCGCCGCGGTTCGGGATGACGCAAGGGCGAAGATTCAACCTGAGACGCTACCCACTCAATTTGACATTCGCTGACAATCGTTTCATACTGCCGACGCTCGTGTCGGACTAAACAAGTTCTCCCTCAGTCAAGATGCGTATCCCTCCCCAGGGTTTTGTCGTTCTTGCCGTTCTTGTCGCTCATGCCATGTCTGCGCGGAAGATCCGTCGGACTGGGCAGTAGTCCAACATGACAATGATTAAGGAGGCCGTATGGGCAAGGTCTGTTTCGCCAAAACCGCAGTTCTCGTGTTCGCGCTCTGTGCCATGACCGCGATCGTTGCCCGAGCGCAAACGTTGACCACTTTGACGAGTTTCGACTCGACTGACGGAAGTAAGCCTTTCGCGTCCCTCATCAAAGGCAGTGACGGCAACTTCTACGGAACCACTCCTACGGGCGGGGCCAACGGCAGTGGCACCGTCTTCAAACTTACTCCCGAGGGCACGTTGACCACGCTGTATAACTTTTGCTCGCAGACCAATTGCACCGACGGGTTTGATCCGCAAGGGCTCCTGGTCCAGGCCAGCAATGGCAACTTCTACGGCACCACCTATCTCGGAGGGACGCAGTGCATCAGCGGAAACAACGCTAACTCGGGCTGCGGCACAGTTTTTGAAATCAGCTCCTCCGGAACTTTCACGTCGGTCTATAGCTTCTGCTCGGACGTGGTGGCCGGACTCTGCAACGACGGATTGCAGCCCATCGGCGGGTTGGTGCAAGCGACCGATGGCAACTTTTACGGCACGACTGCATATGGCGGAAACAACGCGGCTGACAACAATTGCTTCTGCGGCGGCGGCGGCGTCGTCTTCAAACTCACGCCAGCTGGCGACCTGACCACTCTGTACACCTTCTGCAGCGTCACCAACAGCGCCGGTTTTTGCCTCGACGGAGATGGTCCCGAGGCGAGTCTGGTGCGGGGTGCCAATGGAAAATTTTACGGAACGACCGACGGCGGCGGCACCGGAGTCGGAAATAACTCGGGCACCATATTCGAAATCAGCCCTTCGGGTAGGCTGACCACTCTCTATAGTTTCTGTCAAACAGCGGGCTGCCCCGACGGCGCGCTCCCGTCGGCAAGTCTGTTGCTGGCCAGTAACGGTAATTTCTATGGAGTCACCCGCACCGGTGGACAGAGCAACTCGGGCACGGCTTTCAAGCTGACTGCGGCGGGCAAGCTGACCACGCTTCACCTTTTCAGCGAAGATGAAGGGGAAAGTCCCTATTCATCGCTGGTGCAAGCGTCCGACGGCAACTTTTACGGAACGCTGCCCATGGGAGGCCCCTACACCGACAAGGGCTTCGACTACGGTACGGTCTTCAAAATGACTCCGGAGGGGGGAGAGAGCACGGTCTACAATTTCTGCTCTGCTCCACCCTGCACCGTCACATCCCATGGAGCCTTTCCCTACGCGGGCGTGGTCCAGGGCAGCAATGGCGACCTCTACGGGCTCACAAATCTGGGAGGAACCAACGACGATGGAACGGTGTTCAGGATATCGTCGAAGAAGTAGAGGGCGACTCGATCTTCCACATTACGAAAAGCAACGGGCGGCGCGGCATCAACCGCGTCGCCCGCATCTTATTGCTTCTGACGCCGGTCACAATCTGGCGGCCTTTGCTACTCTTCCGCAACCTTCTTCGCTACTTCTAATGACTCGTGGACCTCACAATCGTAGTCCTCTGCTCACGCCAATTGACTAGCAACGTCTCTAAGAGGGTGGGGAATCTCGTTTTGAAGAAATCGGGTCAGCATGCGTTTCGCCTGTCGCGGACTGGCTTTGTTCTTTCCATTGCCTTGGTATTGTTGCCTGCTGGTTTCGCGCGAGAACGAGGACCACGGGTTGAGGTGGTATGTCCGTCACCACCCATTCCGGTGACGATTGGCAAAAATAACGTCCTGGTCTACGAACTGCATCTCACAAACTTTGACGTGGTGCCCTTGACGCTGAAGCGTATTTCAATCTTCGCCGCTCGCGAAAATTCCGATCCGCTCACCACTCTCGAAGGCGAGAAATTATCGACTGCGATGATCCGTATTGGAGCGCCAATGATGATGTCCGGCGGTTCGAGTGCGGGCAGCGGTAACACTCGAACGCTCGATCCGGGCGGTCGAAACGTCGTCTTCTTGTGGATCGAGTTGCCGGCGAATCAATCTGCGCCTGCGAATCTCAGGCATCAGCTGGTTTTTTCATCAACGCCAGCGGGAACTGATAAACCCAGTGATGTAACGCTGGAGGATTTTTCGGTCGCTGTAAACCAGAATCCGGTCACAATCCTGGGACCTCCCTTTAACGGGGGAATCTGGCTCGCGGGGAATGGTCTGGCCAATGGTTCGGACCATCGCCGCAGTATTTTCGCGATTGATGGGCAAATCTACTCGCCGGAACGCTTCGCCATTGACTGGGTCAAGGTCGGACCAAATGGCGACACGCGTCACGACGGAACAAGCAAGAATGAGAATTGGTGGGGCTGGGGAGAACCAGTTCTCGCCGTAGCTGATGGGGAGATCACGGACGTTGTGGACGAATTTCCCGACAACACTCCGCGCGTTCTACCTCCTGTCACGTTGGACAACATTGCCGGAAACTACATTGTTCTTCAGATCGCCCGAGATCGTTTTGTCACTTATGCCCATCTGCAAAAAGGAAGCGTCAAGGTGCGAACCGGCGATCGTGTTCGCCGGGGAAATGTACTCGCGCTCCTTGGTAATAGCGGGAACTCAACTGGCGCTCACCTACACTTGCAAGTGACCGATCACAACTCGGTGTTGCAGTCGCAGGGAGTTCCCTTCGTATTCGCCGCTTTCACCTATCTTGGGCCAGGATCTGACTATCCTGAAAAGCAGGTTTCGGAGCCGCGGGTCAACTCAATCCCGCCCGGTGAAGGAGTGCTTCAGTTCGAGTCCGTGAAGAAGTGACGCAATTCTCGGTGGGTTGGAAGAAGTTATCTTTAGTTTGAAGAGTTATCTTTAGTTTGAAGAGTTATCTTTAGTTTGAAGAGTTATCTTTAGTTTGAAGAGTTATCTTTTATTTGAGGGTATGCAGCTTATGACAGACTGGTTCGCACGCCCCGTCCTACACGTGACCGACGTTGAGGCCTCGCTCCTGTTTTACGTTAACCGGCTTGGCTTCACGAGCCCGTGGCGCTACGACGAGGACGGCAAAGCGCATGTCGCACAGGTCGACCGGCAGGGCTGCGCGCTTATCCTGGCCGACACGTGGCCGGAGAAGATTGGCAAGGGGCTGATATTCATTTCCCTGAACGCCGAGCCGGAGATGCAGATCGCCGCACTGGATGCGCTGCGCGTGGAACTCGAGGCCAAGGGCGTTCCGGTCAAGGAGGGTTCGTGGGGCTACCGGCTCCTGGTGGTCGACGATCCCGATGGGAATCAGCTCTTCTTAAATTATCCGAGAGAGACTGCGTCCGACAAGATTGCTTGAGATGAAGCATAATCATGCAGCCGCGCCAGTATGGCCGCGCTGAGGCCTGTTTGTTTGTTCACGGCGTTGTAGAGGGGCGGCAGCGCTTATAGTGGATGGAGTCGACGATGTCGATGGCCTGCTGGATCACCCTCTTCAAATTCGGATCGTCTGGGACCGGAAGTCGTTCGGGCCGTCTAGCTTTGGATACCAAGGTATAAAGTTTTTCACCACAGCCCTCGCCACGCGAATCGAAATAATATCCGCCCCCGGCAGTCGTGAAATACCCCCCGAACCATCGCCGTTCGCCGTTCAGGTCCCTCACGTCACCCTCTTCGGTCGAATGACCGAGGTTCTTCGGAATGCCACAGTTTTTCTGCACGTCTGCCTTGTTAGTGTCAACGATCAACGTCTTGAATAGGAGCACCCGGCTCGCAGGCAATGCATCCATGTCGAAGTAGAGAGCGCAGGTTGAGCCGTCGTCGACATTCGGCCAAGGGATGTCGAATGCTTCAAGGAATCTTCCGCCCTCGACGGGACCAGCAGGTCCGGCATGGTAGGCGATGCTGAGCTTGTAATCGCCCCTCTCCAAAACGAGTTCGCTGTCTGGTTTTCTGACGACGATCCTCCACCCTCGCGGGATCACAATCTTCACTTCGCTGTCTTCAAAGACCGGGGTATCGTTTCCCGTGGGCTGTGGGCGCTTTGCCGTTTTCGGTTCTTGTGGTGGCTCTTGTGCGTGTGTCTTGGCGCTCACGCCGCAAGCGAGGGCGGCGACGAACAAAAACAGCGATAGGTGCTTACCCCGAACCTGAATTACCATAGCGCCTACTACTACTTGAAAAGGCTCCTAGGTTGCCGACTATTTGCAGAGGGCGGTCACGTCGCTCACGATGGTGGTGGCGCCGTCATAGTTTTCGGGCAATTCGTGGGGCGCGCCCGAGATACATGCGGCTGACTTGGTAGAGGTGATGGCGTGATACCAGATGCCGCTAAGCGGGACGGCGGCGCTGAGATCCTCGCTTCCGAAAAGGACTCTCACGACGGTCTTATAGTTGGGCGCCGGATAGTCATCGGAGAGATTGCTGTCGTGGACAAAGTTGGCGTAGGGGTCTTTTCCGTCGCTGTTGATATCCACGGAGCAGACGTCTGAAGGGTAGGCGGGATCGACGTAGTCGGCGGCAGTCGCCAAGCCATAGTTTTCCGAAATTTTGGCCCCAGCGGGACAACTTGCGCTTACGACGGGCGCAGCGGCTCCGGCACAGCCGTGATCGATGCGACCGTATGGAGGAGCGGACGTTGGTTCGACCATGGTAAACATGGGGCCGGGACCGGAAGTGTTGCCCATGCCATATTGCGTAATGGCGTAGGCGATCAAAGCGCCGCCGCCACTGTTGCCGGTGGCGCAGATGGGGTGCGTATCGCGTTTGAGCACGATCGACCAAACGGCGTGAACCAGCGTGGCGTAACGGCAAGCGAGAGCTCGTGGACCGTCGACGGCAGGGCCGGTCAGCCACCCTGCCGGTTCCTGAACGATATTCTGAGGATCCTCGAAGTTGACCTGGACGGTGCGGTAATTCGCGGTGTTAAGAGACTGGACTACCATCATTCCGCAATTCGAGGAAGGACAGCTGCTGTCGCCCATGTAATCCCCGTCGAAGTCGTAGAACTCAGCGCCGCCGCCGCCGGTGGTGAAAAATACCGTGCCCTGCAGAAGACTCAAGTCGGGCGGCTCATTGATCTTGATCAATGCCGCAAAGTCAGCCGTCGCTTCCGGGCAATCTGCGATCACAACTCGATAACAAGTGCCGTCCGCCAGGCCATTGGCTTGGCAGGTTGCCAAGCCGATAGTCGCGGTGCCGATCGTGTTTTGCGTAGCGTGCGCGGGAGTGACGGTGGCGGGAATGAAACATGCCACTACAAGAGCAGCCACCACCGAGGCGGAAACGGATGTAGCCAACGTGGTAGCACAGCGCCTCAGAAATGCCCCGCTAGAAATTGTTGCGAATGACATGAGTCTCCTCGTCCCAAACGAAACCACTACCTTCGCATCTCGGGGATGAGCGGTCAACGGCCCGGAAGTGCCGTGTGAAGATTCCTGCATACTTTGCTTTTGCCGCAAAGACAACCCCGGTTCTGCCGATTCATGAATACACAGCCTGAAAACGCAAGAGGAGCAACGAGCACGGCTCGCGGCTCCTCTTGCTCTGCTAAGGACTACTTTGCGAGTTGCGTTGCAACCTCGGGAAGCACTGCCGTGCCTTCCGCTTGCACCGCGTCCAGCAGCGAGGGGTTCAGCCCCAACGCCTGCACGATGGTCGGCGCGACCTGGCGGGTTGCAGCTAGAGACGAGACCGTTTGTGGAGTAAAGCTGGGATTCGCGACCAGCATGATCACGTTGGTGTCGTCATGAGCAAATCCGCCGTGATCTTCGATCATCGAAGTGCTGCCGGAGTAGGTCACGCCGACGTTGGGAGTCACGATGATGTCGGGCGTACGCGAGTCCTGACCGGGCTCCCAGCCGCCGACGTTGTAGTTCAGCGCGACCGAGGGCCCGTAGTAAATCTGACCCAGGCCGATCTCGGTCGCGTCGCTTTCTAGAATGCCTACTGCCGCGTCGACGCTCACGCCTTTTTTCAGCCAGAGCAGCGACACGTCGTCTTCGGTTGCGCCAATGCCGGTCGTGTTGAGAGGCGACTCGGAAAAGGGAATGAGATCGCCCAGCACGGTTGCGGGCGTGCCGGAGCCGTCGGCCACGTAACGGGTGGGGTCGATGGGCGATGCGCCGTGCTTCGCCGTGATGATGAGCAGCGTGTTGTTATAGATGCCAGCAGTCTTGAGGGCGCTGACAATGGTTCCGATCGCGGTATCGACGTATTCGATTTCGCCCAGCAACTGCGCGCTGGGGGCTGCCGCTGCATTCGTGTATCCGCCAGCGGCGACGCCCGCTTCGTTAACGGATTGGCCGACGTATACCGACTGGAAGTTCATGCCGAAGACTGCCGGTACGACCGCCGGCGAGCCGGAGTGCGTCTTGCCCGCGATCTGGTTCAGCAGTCCGTAGACTTTGATTGCGTCATAGCATTGGATGTTTTCGAAGCTGCTGTTCCAGCCGCTCAGGCTGACCGTATCGCGGATTGGGTCGCAGGGAATCCCGGTCAAGGTTTGCACACCCGGCAGCTTTACGACGTTGGAGCTGACTTCCGGGGCATAGTAGTCGTCCAAACCCTGGCCGCCAGGCCCACCCACAAACGAGTACGAAGGGTGCTTGTCGATCCAGGCGGTGTAGCCTCCGGCGGCATGGATGACGCCAAAAAGCGTATTAGTCCGAATGAAGTTCCAGGGATACACGGGCGCACAACCGGCCAACGGGTCGCGCGACATCTTCTGGGGATCGAGGGAAGCAATTCCGCCCTCGGTTTGTCCAGCGCCCGGCGCGCCGCCGTTGAGCTTGGTATCGTCAATATCGACGCCCTGATCGTTGTCAGTGGTGGTTCCGTGCGCGGTCGTGTACGGGGTACAGAGTCCGCCAGCCAGGCCGGTGCCGGTCTTAATCAACGGCGGATCCAGCGAACGGTCATAGGCTACGTCGTAATAAAGGCCGGTTGTTTTGGGAGTGCCGCCGGAAGCCAGCGCCGCCATTCCGGGGAAAGAATCCGAAGGCTTCGACGACTCGGTGTTCACGTAGTTGATGGCCGTCTGGCTCAGCGCAGCCATGTTCGGGCAGTACGGCGAGCCGCCGTTCACACCCGCAATTCCGTTGGCGCAGTTATAGAAATCGACCGCGTGCATGCCATCGATGCTCAATAGCACGACATGCTTGATCTTGCCTGAGCCCACAGTGTTTTTATCAGCGTTCTTATCAGCTGCCGTTCCCGGTGCCGATGATGCCAGGGTCAATGCGAGCGCAGTTCCAGCCACTAGTAGCCTATTCATGTAAAACCTCCAGGAGAGTTATGGAGAAAGTATGGGTCACTGAATGTTTCTGAGACGTTAATTCTGTGTGAAATCTCGGCTAATCAGCCTTGGAACCGGCCTTGGAACTCAATGCGCGGCAGTGGTCATTGCCTATCAGTCTGCGAGAAGAGCCCGTGTTCGGGAACGGACACGGAAGTACGCTTTCGGACAAGGAGTGCGAGCGCTGGACCGAAGACGATGCCCTAACCCAATTCTTTTCAGCGCGTTTTGTGCATCTTCAATTGGCAGCGAGAATGTAGGTACGTGCCAGCAAGGGCGTGGTTTGCCCGGACGACGCTGTTGTGAGCGAGGTGAAAAGTGCGAACCCTGATTAGGAATTTCCGCTATAGCTTGCGCATGTTGCGCAAGAATCTCGGCTTGACGGCGGCGGTGATCGCCACGCTGATGCTGGGCATTGGGGCGACGACGGCGATTTATACGGTGGTTTATGCGGTGTTGCTGGCGCCATTGCCTTATCCCCATCCCGAACAGTTGGTTATGGTCTGGTCGAAGGTTGGCGGGGACCGAAACCCGATGTCTGCTGGCGATTTTCTCGACTGGAAGGAGCAGAACAAATCCTTTCAGCAACTGGCTGCCTTTACCGGAGGCAGTATTAATCTGGCGACGCAGGACCAACCCGAGCAAATCGAGGGCTTGCACGCCACGCCCGGCTGGTTCAGCATGCAGGGAATCCCGATGCTCATGGGACGCGACTTTCTTCCTGAGGAAGGGATCCCGGGCAGGGATCGCGAGGTTGTTCTTACTTACAAATTGTGGAACCGGTTGGGCGCGGATCGCAGCATTATTGGCCAACCGATGCGGATGAACGGCGAACCTTACACCGTGGTGGGAGTGTTGCGCCCGGGTGTGGGAGATCGTTTCGACTTTGAGCTGGCGGTTCCGCTGGCCTTCCGGCCGGAACAGATCAATCATGACTACCATTGGTTGCTGACCATGGGCCGTCTGAAACCTGGAGTTACGCTGCAACAGGCGCAGGCCGACATGGACGCGGTCGCGACTCACATTGCGGCGGCTTATCCGAGTTCGAACAAGGGTTGGGGAGCCTCGGTTGAGCCGCTGCAGAATGACTTTCTTCCGCCCGAGCGGATTCGCAATTTGTGGCTTCTTCTGGGTGCGGTGGGATTCGTGCTGCTCATCACCTGCCTTAACATTGCAAATCTGTTGTTGGCCAAGGGTGCGGTACGGCAGCGAGAAATTGCGATCCGCGGCTCGGTGGGAGCAAATCGCCGGCAGATTTTCGGTCAATTTCTTACCGAAAGCCTGGTTCTTGCGCTGATCGGGGGCGGACTTGGGGTTGGGCTCGGGGTGGGACTGCTGCGGGCGATTCTGAGCATCGTGCCGGAGGGCATCTTGCCTTCGGAAGCGAATTTTCAACTAGACATTCATGTTCTTGCCATAGCGCTGGCCGCGACCACACTGGCCGGTCTGCTGTTTGGCTGCGCGCCTGCATGGTACGCCTCGCGCGTCGATCCGGCGGAATCGCTGAAGGAGGGCGGACGTTCCGGAACGAGCGCTGGCAGCCACAGGCTGCGGCGAGGTCTCATTATCGGTGAGTTCGGACTTGCTTTATCTTTGCTCGCGGGAGCGGGGCTGGCCATTCACAGCTTTTGGAATCTGACCCGCGTCGATTTGGGAGTGCGTACCGATCATGTGCTGACCTTCGCGCTGAATCATCCCAGCGACCGGTTCAAGAGTCCCGAAGAGATGAATACGTATTATCAGCAGATGTTGAGCGTGGTTGGTTCCGTGCCGGGAGTGTCCTCTGCCGCCAGCGTGACAGGAATGCCGCTACGCTACCATAGCGACGGCATGCCGTTCACGTTGGTCGGTGGCCCAACGTATGCCGATCCTTCGCAGCGGCCGGGCGCAGGTTTCCAATCGGTGTCGCCCGACTATTTCACGACCTTCGGCATACAGGTACTCAAGGGGCGGTCGTTTAATAACCAGGACACGGCATCGAGCGTGCGGGTCGCGATCGTTAACGAGGAATTTACCAGGCGTTATTTGAAAGGAATGGACCCTTTCCAACAGCGTCTCTCCATCGAACAGATCATTCCCGGACTGCCGAAGCTGGGGCCCGCAGTGGAGTGGCAGATCGTTGGAATCATCCACAACGTCAGGTATGGGGATTTCCGCGACGATGATCCCGAGATTGACGTGCCCTTTGCGCAGTCGTTAGCGCCCAGCGTCAACATTGGCGTTCGGACCGCTGAGGACCCGGCTGCCATGAGCAAGAGCATTGCGGCGGCGGTGCATTCCGTCGACCCGCGGATTGCGCTGGCGCACGTTCGTACCATGGATCAGGTGAAAGAAGAGTCGCTCGGCGAGGATCGATACACGATGGTTTTGTTTGCCTGCTTCGCGGCTGTGGCTTTACTGCTGGCGGCCGTTGGCATCTATGGGCTGATGGCTTATGCCGTTTCTCAGCGGACTCGGGAAATGGGTCTGCGCATTGCGCTGGGCGCCAGCAGGCTGCGAGTGATCTGGCTCATCCTGAAGGAAGCGTCGCTGCTGGCCGTGGTCGGGCTGGGGATTGGGCTGGCGGGTGCGGTGCTGGTGGGGCGCACTATGCGTACAACTTTGTACGGCGTGGGAACGATGGATTTCTCTGTGATCGTGGCCGTGGGCATGATCCTGTTTAGTACCGCCTTGTTTGCCTCGTACTTGCCGGCGCGGCGGGCGGCGTTGATCGATCCTATGAAGGCGCTGCGGACGGATTAAGCCCAGATCTTAGTCCTTGGGTTGCCGATGCAAACTTAAGGCTGTGCTTGCGCGGGCGGAAGAGGGTTACCTAGGTCATCTTGGGGAAGGTGACGATTCGGGCGATGATATGTGGAGCGACAAGGTTCCCCTGGGGAAAAACTCCGCATGAATATTGATGACCTGCTTCGGATCGCGACGGAACGGCGAGCCAGCGACTTGCACTTGAAGGTGGGAAATTATCCTCACCTGCGCATTGACGGCGAACTGGTGCCGTTGACCGACCAGCAACGCATCAGCGCCGAGGACATGCTGAACATGGCGTTCAGCATGATGTCGGCGCGGCAGAAGCAAAAGTTCAAAGAGACCACGGAAATCGATATGGCGTACGGCGTAGCCGGCCTGGGACGGTTTCGTGTGAACATTTTCCAGCAGCGCGGCAACGTGGGGCTGGTGCTCAGAGTCATCCCGACCAAGATTCGCGCGCTGGACGAACTGTTTCTGCCCAAGGTAGTGGAGCAGATTTGCGACATGCCGCGTGGGCTGATTCTGGTGACGGGGGTTACCGGTTCCGGTAAGTCGACGACCTTGGCGGCTATGGTTGATCGCGTGAACTCCTCGCGCGCGGAACACATTGTCACGATTGAAGATCCGATTGAATTTCTGCATCGCGATAAAAAGGGATATGTTAACCAGCGCGAGATTGGCGTGGACACGCCCTCGTTTGGGGCAGCGCTGCGCGCTTCTTTGCGTCAGGATCCGGATGTGATTCTGGTGGGCGAAATGCGTGACCTGGAAACGATTTCGACGGCGCTGCATGCGGCCGAGACCGGCCACATGGTGTTCTCGACACTGCACACGCTGGACGCGGTGGAAACCATTAACCGCGTGATTTCGATTTTTCCGCCGCCGGAACAGAAACAGATTCGTATGCAGCTGGCGGCAGTGCTGCGGGCGATCGTCAGCCAACGCCTGGTGAAGCGCTGCGACGGCGACGGGCGCGTGCCCGCGGTGGAAGTGATGATCAATACGGCTTACATTCGGGAGTGCGTGCTGGTGCCGGAAAAAACGCGATCGATTCGCGACGCGATTTCGGCCGGCACTTCGCAGTATGGCATGCAGACGTTTGACCAGTCGCTGTGGGATCTGTTCCAGGCGGGGCTGGTCAACTACGAGACGGCCGTTGAGAACGCTTCGAACGCCGACGACTTCAAGCTGCGCATGGCGGGCATTGCGTCGACGGCAGATATTTCGCGGCAGTCGATGCAGTCGGCGGGGTTTGGGGGAAGATAAGCAGAGCAGGTTTCAAGGTTTCAGAGTTTCAGGGCTTGGGGCGCGTGAAAACGCGCCCTTTTTCTTTGGTTGGCGAAAATGAAAACAACCACAGAGGACACGGAGGACACAGAGGTTTTTCTAGATCGGGTTCCTCTGTGTTCTCCGTGTCCTCTGTGGTTTCATTGTTTTGTGCTTTCTTCGAGTTGCGCTATCGTTAGCGAATGACGTTTTCGCGTCCCAAAAGAAAAACTTATTCCGAAGATGAGTTGTATGAATATGCCGTGGGCGCGCTGGCGCGGCGCATGCGGACTGTGGCTGAACTGAAACGGCTGATGCGGGCCCGGATTGAAGACGCCGACTCAGAACATGGAAAGACGCTGGTCGAATTGGTGATCCGGCGGCTGAAGGATCAGGGATATCTGAACGACTCGCAGTATGCCGCGTACTATTCTTCGCTGCGGCGCGACAATCAAAAGCTGGGACGGATGCGCGTGGTCACGGAGTTGAAGACGCGCGGGGTGCATGGTTCGGTGATCGAGAAAGCCATCGAGGCCGCTTACGAGGGCGTGAGCGATGAGAAGCAGGCGCGCGCATTCCTGCGCAAGAAGCATCTCGAAAAACCGAAAGATCAGAAGCAGACGGCACGGATTTTCCGGCAACTGGCACGGGCGGGATTTGGGATGAAGACCATATTCACGATCCTGAAGAAGTGGGATGTGGATGAAGAGACGCTCAGCACGCTGGAAGGGGAAAGCGCAGGATGAAGATGGGGAGGACGAGCATGATGAAAACGAAGTTGGCAGCGATTCTTGTAACCGCCGTGCTCGCGGCGTCCTTGGCCGCTGGCCGGGCCTACGGTCAAGATGCGGGAAGCACAGATAAATCCACCGGCGCCAGCACTGGCGTGAAGAAGGCCGCCAAATCCACGGCACAGGATACGAAGACCGCGGCGAAAACGACAGGAAATGCCACCAAGGCGGCGGCCAAGGGAACCGCGAAGGATACGAAGGCTGGGGCGAAAGACACGGCGCAGGGCGCCAAGGGCACAACGAAGGATACCGAGGCCGCGGCGAAGACGACCGGGAAAGACAGCAAGACGCTGGCCAAAGACACAGCAAGCGACACGAAGACGGTGGCAAAAGATACGAAAGAAGCTGCCAAGACGGCTGCGAAGGACACCAAAGACATCGCGAAGCGAACGGGCAGCGCAATCAAAGAGGGTGTGAAGAGCATCGGGCACAAAATAAGGGGCGGCGACGACAAGCCGTCCGACCAGAAGCCCGCGGACGCGCCGAAATAGTCGATGGCGAAATAACGCCGGCGCGAGGATGCTGTGCTTGTGACGCCCGGACGCTGCTGGTTCCCAGCCTATCATTTAGAATTACATTTCCATGCCGACGGGATCGGAAATTCGCCGTACATTTCTCAGGTTTTTTGAGGAAAAGGGACACAAGATTGTCCATTCGTCTTCCCTTGTCCCACAGAACGACCCTACGCTCCTGTTTACCAATGCGGGGATGAATCAGTTCAAGGATGTGTTTCTTGGGCTGGAGAAGCGCGACTACAACCGGGCTACGACTTCGCAGAAATGCGTGCGCGCGGGCGGGAAGCACAACGATCTGGAGAATGTTGGGTTCACGAACCGGCACCATACATTCTTTGAAATGTTGGGGAATTTTTCGTTTGGCGACTATTTCAAGAAGGATGCGATTGCTTACGCATGGGAGCTGATTACTTCTCCGGAGTGGTTTGGGATTGACGCAAACAAGCTTTACGTAACGATCTTCAACGGCGAAGGCGGAGTGCCGCGCGATGCCGAGGCTTATGACTTGTGGGCCGCGCAAGGCGTGCCGAAGGAACGCATCTTCGAGTTGGGAGCGAAAGATAATTTCTGGCAGATGGGCGACACCGGGCCCTGCGGGCCGTGCAGCGAGATCCATTACGACATGGGCGTGGCGGCGTCGGATCAGGGGCATGCGGATTGCGCGTTCACCTGCGACTGTGGACGGTTTGTGGAGATTTGGAATCTGGTGTTCATGCAGTTTGACCGCGATGCCAGCGGGAAACTGAATCCGCTGCCTAAGCCGTCGATTGATACGGGGATGGGGCTGGAGCGGGTGGCGGCGGTGCTGCAGGGCGTGATTTCGAATTATGAGACGGATTTGTTCACGCCGCTGATTGAGCGGGCGGCAGAGTTGACTGGAACTTCGCTGAAGAAAGAGTTGAGCAAGGAATCGCAGACGAAGTCGGCGGCTTCTCTGCGTGTGATTGCTGATCATTCGCGCGCGGCAACGTTTCTGATTTCCGACGGTGTCTTGCCTGCGAACGACGGGCGCGGGTATGTGTTGCGTAAAATTATTCGCCGCGCCATTACGCATGGGCGACTGCTGGGACAGACTGAAGCGTTTTTGCACAAGATGGTTTTCGCCGTCCGCGATTTGATGCGCGACGCGTACCCCGAATTGAACGAGGCGGCGGAGCGCGTCTCGAGGGTCCTGCACACCGAGGAAGAGCGATTCTCGCGGACCATCGAAGCGGGCCTTAACAAATTGGAGGAGCTTCTTAGGAGGTCGACGACCCCGACCGCTGAAATCCTCGCTCGAGGCATTTACCAAAGTCTCCTCGTTGATCCCGCGGATTTTCCGCAGCAGGAAGGGGACAAACAGTCCAAAGCACTGGCCGCATCTAGGGACATACTCGCTGCTGACTCTGACCAGCAGAGGCTCGCTGCTTTGAAGGGTATTACGCTCGGTCCCATCGGGCAAGAACAGGTGGACTGGCTAAACCGAACACTATCTACGCCGGTCGTTCCGGGAGAGGAAGCTTTCAAGCTTTATGACACGTTTGGACTTCCACTCGACTTCATTGAGGATGCTGCCCGGGACCAAGGAGTGCGAATCGACGAACAGGGATTCGCAGACGCATTGTACAAGCAGCGCGCACTGGCACGTGCTTCCTGGAAAGGCGCGGCAAAGCAGACGGCCAATCCGGCTTATCAGCAGCTACCGAAATCTCGCTTCGAAGGCTACGGGCAGACTCGGTCGGACGGGTGCGAGGTCCGGGCCATTATTCGCGATGGCCAGGGTGTGCAGGAGTTGAAGGCTGGCGAATCGGGCGAGGTCATTCTGGATCACACGCCGTTTTATGCGGAGTCGGGCGGGCAGGTGGGGGATCGGGGATGGTTTTATTCGGATGATCACAATACTGTGGTCGCTGAAGTGACGGGATGTTATTCGCCGATTCAGGGTGTGCGGGCGCATCAGGTGGTGACGAAGTCCGCGCTTCGCGTAGGGGATCATGTGGATGCCGTGGTGGATGTGGAGCGGCGGCTTGCGACTATGCGGAATCATACGGCTACGCATTTGCTGCATGCGGGGCTGCGGGAAGTTCTCGGGAAGCACGTGAAGCAGGCGGGGTCGCTGGTGGCGCCGGATCATTTGCGGTTTGATTTTTCGCACTTCACGGCGGTCGAGGACGAGGAGTTGCAGGATATTGAGGACCTGATCAATAAGGAATTGCTGCGCAATTTGAAGGTTGAGACGCTTACTGACGTGCCCATTGATGAAGCTATCAACAAGTATCATGCAATGGCTTTGTTTGGGGAGAAGTATGGGGACAAGGTGCGGGTGGTGCGGATTGGCGATTTTTCTACCGAGCTTTGTGGGGGGACGCACACGGGCGCTACGGGGGAGATTGGGCTGATTAAGATTTTGAAGGAAGGTAGCGTGTCGTCGGGGGTGCGGAGGGTGGAAGCGATCACGGGGGAAGGTTCGCTGAAACTGTTCCGCAAGGATCATGACCTGGAGAAAGTCGTTTCAACCCTTGTTGCCCCCATGCTCGCGACCCCGGTAGTCTCGCTAGACACCAAAACTGGTGAGGTTGTTACGACGCACGATCTTTCACCTGCCGCAGCGCTTCACCTGGAATTGGAAAGGAAAAATGCCGTGATCAAACGGCTGACGCGCGAACTGGACCAGGTGCGGATGAAGTCGGCGTCGTCTTCGACTGCGAATATTTCGGACATGGTTAGGGAAGTAAAGGGCGTGAAGGTGCTGGCGCATCGGGTGGACAATCTGGAGCGGGCGCAGTTGCGGACGCTGGTCGATCAACTGCGCGACAAGATTGGGTCGGGAGTTGTCGTGCTCGGGTCGGCCTCAAATGGGAATGTCGCGCTGATCGTGGGCGTTACCAAGGATTTGACGGGGCGGGTGCAGGCGGGAAAGGTGATTGGGCCGGTGGCGCAGAAAGTTGGCGGCAAGGGCGGAGGACGTCCGGACCTGGCGGAGGCTGGCGGGAAGGATGCTTCGGCGCTGGATGCCGCGCTGGACGAGGCTTATGGCGTGGTGGAGGAGATGCTGGAATGACATCCGGCACCCCGCTCGACGAACGGCTGCACTTTATCAAGCACAAGGGGCACGCCATCTACGTCATTGATTTCAGCCACTGCACCGCCCAAGAGATCCTGGTACTGCTCGACTTGATACGCGCGGACATCAGCCGGCATGCACCTGGATCGCTGTTGAGTCTGGCGGACTTCACCGGCGCACAGATCGACAAGGAAGTGGCTACACAGGCAAAGAAGATTCTCGTGCTGGATCGTCCTTACATAAAGAAATCGGCTTGGGTGGGGACGGAGAGCCTGCCGCACGTGTTCTACGAAAACTTCAAGAGCTTCTCGCAGCGGGAATTGCCGACGTTCAAGACGCGGGAAGAGGCGATGGACTGGCTGGTGGAGGAATAAGCTTCTAGCTTCTTCTCTTTTGCCCTCGCTGGGGCTCGTTCGCTTCCTGCTTTTCACCCATGTCGTGCGCCGTGGGCTGCATTCTTTCGCCGCTTTGCGGCTTGGCGGACAGGAGTGTCCGCCCCACATGCGAACTTCAACTTCGCCACTTTAGCGTAACTGGGCCGGGCATTGGGTGCTTCATTTCTGTGGCGGTGCGCTTGGCTTCGAGATGCGCGGCTTTGAGTTGGAAGTACCATTTTGCGGGGCGGTCGGCGTCGTCGATTAGCATCAGGTGTGGGTTGTACTGCAGGCCTTCGGCCTGGAGTTCCATGGTGCGGCGGTCTTGTTCGACGAATTTTGCGAAGACGAATTTCAGTACGTTGGGGACGAACGGGACCCAGCGGAAGAGATTCCAAGCTGCGACTACGTCGATGCGGCAATGATTGCGGGAGATGGGGGTCACAGTTGTGAGAGAAGAGAACCAGTATTTTCCGGCGCGGATGGTTTCGGTGCGGAGGTTGGGCAGAACGAAGTCGATGGTGGTGGTGATGGAATCGGCGTCGGCGTAGAGGCGCAGTAGTTTGTAGGGCGCGGAGTTGGAGCTGGGAGTGTGGGCGCTCATGCGGAAGCCGTTGGGGATGGGTTCGAAGTTCTTCTTCTTCTCGTGAATGCTGTGACGACTGCGCCACCACCAGGCTTGGTGCACGAATGGTCCGTGGGCGGGGTCCATTAGGCCGATGATGCCGTGGTCGATGCTGACGGGCATCTCGGCTTGCAGATAGGCCAGGTTGTAATTCTCGCTGAACTTCTCGATTTGCGGCGCTTCGTCGGCGGGCTCGGAGGGCGCGGTGAATCCGGCGCCGGGCGGGCCGGGGTCGGGGATGAAGACCCAGATGAAACTGTCTTGCTCTTCGCAGGGATAGCTGCCGGCGTAGATGCGATCCACTTTTAAATTCTGATCGGCGGTGAGCGAGGGGATCAGTTGGCACTGGCCATCGTGGACGTCGAACTGCCAGCCGTGGTAGCCGCACTCGAGATTCTCTCCATCGAAATGGCCGCAGTGCAGGGGCATACCGCGATGCGGGCAGGCGTCGCGCAGGGCAAAGGGATGACCGAGGCGGTCGCGGCCGATGACTAGGGGAATTTCGAGGAGCGTGGCCTTGTAGAGTTGGTGGCGGTGAACGCGGTCGGCGGGGAGAGCGCGATACCAGAAGCCGGTTAGCATGAGCGCGTCGGACGCCTGGCGTGAAGGGAGGTCGAGGTTGGGCATGGGGACAGTTTCGATTGCTGATTGTTGATTCTTGATTGTTGATTGAAAGACATATGCTAGCATCCGCAGGACTTAGCGCCAGGAAGAAACTTAACCACAAAGGACACAGGGTTCACAGAGGAAGAACACAGGAAGCGAGATTCGCGCCATGGAATTCATTGGGCATTTTCGCAGGCTGACGGCGGTGCAGCGGAACACGTTTATTGCGTGTTTTCTGGGGTGGTCGCTGGATGCGTTTGATTTTTTTGTTCTGGTGTTCTGCGTGAGCGCGCTGGCGGCGCAGTTTCATATGAAGCCTTCGGAGATTCTGGAGGCAAATTTTCTCACGCTGGCCATGCGCCCGGTGGGCGCATTTTTGTTTGGGCTCATCGCCGACCGGTTCGGACGGAGGCCGACGTTGATGATCGACATCATCGCTTTCTCGGTGTTTGAGCTGGGATCAGCGTTCGCACCCTCATTCAAAGTTTTTCTTATCTCGCGGGCGCTCTTCGGAATTGCCATGGGCGGAGAATGGGGTGTGGGCGCGGCCTTGGCATTTGAGACGTTGCCTGCCGAAGGACGCGGCTTCTTCTCCGGGCTGCTGCAAGAGGGCTATGCCACCGGGTATCTTTTTGCGTCGCTCGTCTATTTCACCCTTTTCAGTTACGTGGGCTGGCGCGGCATGTTCGTGATTGGCGCGCTGCCGGCATTTCTAGTGATTTACATTCGGACCAAGGTGGATGAATCGCCGGCGTGGCTTCAGGGCAAGGTGGCACGGGGCACGGAGAGTCGACTATGGAAGGATATCCGGTCGAATGTGGGACTTTTTCTTTTTGTGGTTGTGCTGATGTTCGCGTTCAATTCTTTTAGTCACGGCACGCAAGATGTTTATCCGACTTTCCTGCAGAGGAACCTGCAATTCACGCCGAAAACGGTGGGCTTGATTGCGATCGTTTACAACTGCGGAGCATTGCTGGGCGGGATTTTATTCGGGACTTGGTCGGAGCGAATCGGGCGGCGGCGGGCCATTGTGATCGCGGCGCTGCTGGCGATTCCGATCATTCCGTTGTGGGCTTACTCGCATACCGTACCCATGCTGGCGCTGGGCGGATTTCTGATGCAGTTCATGGTGCAGGGTGCCTGGGGAGTAATTCCGGCGCACTTGAACGAACTCTCGCCGCCTGCGGTGCGGGGCACGCTGCCGGGGTTTGCCTACCAGATTGGCAATCTTCTCTCTTCCCGCAATTCGGTGATCCAGGCGAAACTGGCCGAGAGCCGCTATGGCGGCATGTTTCCGCCGGTGCTGGCGTGGACCGTGCTGCTGGTGGCGAGCCTGGTGGCGCTGGTTACGTGGAGCGGCAGGGAGCGCCGCGGGGCCGACCTTTCTAGTACGAACTCTGGTGCGAACTCGCGTACGAGCTAGCGAATACGAACTACCGAGCCGAATCGATAACCGAATCGATATTCTAGGGGGTATGCAAGATTTGGCACACTACTGCCCCGGGCACGAAGGAAGGATTGTCAGCGGAAGTTTCCTGTGTTAGGTTAAATAAAATTTCACGTCTTCGTTGATCACATTCATAGAGTTTCCCGGGGTAGTGGTTTGGGCGAATGCGTGTATCCGATGTTCGTGCGACCCAGTTAGCGCCATCGAGGTAGCGCCACGATGAAAGAAACCATGGATCCGGTACCAGCCGAAATCTCCGACAAGGAGAATTTTGCCAACCGCAAGCTGATTCGGCCGACGCTGCCGCGGGCGGAGAATTACAATAATCACAACTCGTCCGCCCTGCCGCAGGAACGGCGTGAGCGCCCCGAACGGCACGAGCGCGGAGATCGCATGGGCGGAGAACGCATGGGCGTCGATAGGATGGATCGTGGAGAGCGAGGAGATCGCGGCGAGCGTAACGATCGTCTTGTGAATGATCGAACGATGAATGATCGTCCGATGGGCGGGGGCATGGGCAAGAAGCCCGCGCCGCCGGAGCAGACCAACGCCGAGAATTTTTATTACCAGAAGCAGATGCAGTCGCGGACGCCGATGGTGATTGTTTTGCGCGACGGGGAAGAAGTGCGCGGCATCATCGAATGGTACGACCGGAATTGCATCAAGGTGAACCGGGAGAACGGCGACGCGAATCTGATGATCTACAAGCCGGCGATCAAGTACATGTTCAAAGAGGGCGAGAACCAGCGGTAGGGCTCCCGCACCTCTTGCTTCGACCACTAGCTTCGACCACCCACCAGGCCGTGCTGAACGAGAATTGCACATTTTCCTGACTACTGAGTCTTCGGTTCCCGGTTACTAAATCTCTGGTCAGTGGGCTCAGCAGTTTACGGGGCAGATGCTCCCGTTGACAATCTCACTTATCTCCCTTAGCATCAATCACTTGAAGCATCATCTTGACCCTGCACGCGGGAGCCGCTTGTGATTAAGCTCGACATTATCAACGAAGTGGTGGCCAAGACCGGCATCACCAAGACCAAGGCTGAGCTGGCCGTGGAAACCGTTTTCGATAGCATGAAGAAGGCGTTGGCCGGCGGCAATCGCATTGAGCTGCGAGGATTTGGAGTGTTCAACGTGCGTCCGCGCAAGACTGGAATCGGGCGCAACCCGCGCACCGGCGCCGAAGTGTCCATTCCGCCAGGAAGGGCTGTGCGGTTCAAGCCGGGGAAAGAATTGCAGTCGATCGATTGATTGACAAGAACAGCTTCCAGCTTCTAGCTGCTAGCCCATGCAGTTCCCTACCGTGTAGTAGCATCAGAACAAGGCCTGCGTTGTTGCCCGGGCTTACAGTGCATGTCGGAACTTAATTCCCCGATTCCTACTTCTACACTCGAGTACTACCATACGCTGCCGAGGCCGGCAGGACGGCGGCCGCGGGAACGCTATTGGCTGCACGCTTTGTTGCTGCTGGCGACTGGCTTCACCACGCTGGTGGTGGGCGCACGGATGGAGTTCAACTTTCTGCATAACTTGCCGCCGTTTGCCGCCGGCGATGAATGGCTTCCGTTTTTCCCGCTGCAATGGGTAATGGCGCAACCGTCGCGGCTGCTGCTTGGGATTCCATTTTCGGCGACGCTACTCGGAATTCTGTTTTCGCACGAAATGGGGCATTATCTGTTCTGCCGCTATTACCGAGTGCGCGCGACGCTTCCCTTCTTTATTCCTGCACCAACACTGATTGGAACTCTGGGAGCGGTGATTCGCATTAAGGCGCCGATCCGATCGCGGGCTGCGTTGTTCGATATCGGCATCGCGGGACCGATCGCGGGATTCGTTGTGGCTGTTGCGACGCTGGCCGTCGCTCTGACGCTGTCGAAACCGATTGCCCCGGGCATGGGCCCGTCTGATCTGCGATTGGGATTTCCGGTGATCTTCTACGTCATGCATGACGTGTTGCGCAGCGTGGCTCCGCATCACGCGATTGCCGCGCTGCCGTTGACCCGGATTTATTTGCATCCGACGGCAGTAGCCGCTTGGGTGGGGATGTTTGCGACTGCGTTGAACCTGTTGCCCAGCAGCCAACTCGACGGAGGGCACATTGTGTATGCGTTGGCGCCGCGTGCGCACCGCGTGATTTCGTGGATGACCGTGATCGTTCTGGTCTACCTGGGAAGCATGTATGTGGGTTGGCGCGTGTGGGCAGGACTGCTCATCGTGATGAACGTGATGAGCTACCGGCAGCAACAAGCTCCCGAATATCCGATGCTGCCTGCGAGTCGCTGGCCTCTGGCTGTGCTGGCGGTGATCATGCTGGCGCTTACGTTCACGATTTCGCCCTTCCATATGGCCTGGCGATAGGAACGGTGGGAACGTGCATCAGTCGCGGGGTGGGCGAGCCAGAGCTGGCAGTTTTCGTCGATGCTCGGAGTGCTCGATCAGCGCGGCTAGCCGCTTGAGTTTGGTTTCTTCTTTCTTCGCGCTGATGACCCACCAACTGCAGATTCTTTGATAGCCAGGCGGCTGGGCGTGGAAGAACTTCCAGGCGGAAGGATAGCTGCGAAATGTTTCCTCATAGGCGGGCGGAAGCTGGGCTTTTTTTCTTTGCTCGTAGGAATAGATCTCAGAGCGCTTTCCATCGCGTTCCTTAAAAGCGGCCAGGCCCGCGGGATGCATCAGGCCTGATGTGGAAAGCACGGCGGCGCGTTTAACGTTCACGGCGCTCCAAATGCTTCCGGGTTTTCGGGGCGTAAATCGAATCTTGTAGCTGATGTCGTCGATACTTTTGCGGAGGCCATCGATCCAGCCGAAGCAGAGCGCACCGTCGACGGCCTCGGGCCAGGTGATGCTGGGCCGGCCGGACTCCCGCTTGTAGAGGCCGACCCAGAGCTCTGTGGTCTCTGCATGATGCTTCTTGAGCCATGCCCGCCACGCTGATGGCGTTGGAAAGAACTGAGGCTTCGACGGCATACCAAATTATCTCCCAACGTGTTCACATCAGCCACAACGCGTCGACGTCGACAATCACTTGCGTGCGGGGAATCTTTTTTTGCACCGCGTAGGCCAGCATGGCTCGCAGAGTTGTGTTGAGATTTTTACGGCTGGGGGACTTGAGCACGAAGTGGTAGCGGTAGTCGCGCTTCAACCGCATGATCGGCGCTGTCGCTGGACCGAGCACTCGCACGCCTTCATGGCGCGTCGCGTCGAACCACTTTCCTAGAGTTCCCGACCATTGCAGGGCGTCGTCGAGTTTGTCGCTGCGCACGAGAACATTGGCGAGCGCGGAATACGGCGGGTAGTGCATCCAGCTGCGGAATTGCAGTTCTTTTTCGTAGAAGCCGATGAAGTCGTGGCGGGCGGCGTACTGCACGGCGTAGTGATCCTGGAAATAAGTTTGCAGAATAACTTTGCCGGGAGTTTGGCCGCGTCCAGCGCGCCCGGCGACCTGAGTGAGTAGCTGGAAAGTGCGCTCGGCGGCGCGGAAGTCGGGCAGGCCGAGCGCTGCGTCGGCTCCGACTACTCCTACGAGCGTCACGCCGTGAATGTCGTGGCCTTTGGCGATCATCTGCGTGCCGACGAGAAGATCGAGTTCGCCTTCGTTCAGTGCGTTCAACGCGCGCTCGAAATCTTCGTGGCTGCGGACGGTGTCGCGGTCGAGGCGGGCGATGCGTGCTTGCGAGAACATGCCGTGCAATAACTCTTCGAGTTTTTCCGAGCCGGTTCCGAGAAAATAAACGTACTCGCTGCCGCAGTGGACACAGGCTTTCGGCACGGGCGCGGTGAAGCCGCAATAGTGGCAGACCATTTTGTGCTCGCGTTTGTGATGGGTGAGCGCGATGGCGCAGTTCTGGCATTCGAGTTTTTTGCCGCAGGTGCGGCAGAGGACCACCGGAGAATATCCGCGGCGGTTGAGCAGGACCATGACCTGTTCTTTGATTGGAGATCGGCGCTCGATGCGCTCTTTGATTTCGGCGGCCAGCTTGCGTGAGATGACCTGCTCGTGGCCGGTTTCCTGGAACTCCTGACGCATGTCGATGATTTCGACTTCGGGGAGGGGACGCCGTTCGACGCGGTCGGGCAGCTCGACCAAGGCATATTTATTTTTCTTCGCGTTGAAATATGATTCCAGCGACGGCGTCGCCGATCCTAGCACGACCACCGCGTTCGCCATTTTGGCGCGCACTACGGCAACATCTCGGGCGTGGTAGCGCGGCGTTTCTTCCTGCTTGTAGGAAGAGTCATGCTCCTCGTCGACGATAACGAGTGCGAGATCGGTGACGGGAGCGAAGATCGCAGAGCGCGTGCCTACGACCATGCGCGCCTCTCCACGCTTGATGCGGTGCCACTGCTCGGCACGTTCGCGGTCGGAGAGTGCGGAGTGCAGGATTGCAACTTCATCGCCGAAAATCTGATGCAGATCGGCCGCGACTGCCGGCGTCAGGCCGATTTCCGGAACGAGGAGAATCGCGGAGCGTCCAGCTTCGAGCACGCCGCGCATCGCTGCCAGATAGACCGCTGTTTTGCCCGACCCGGTGACGCCGTGCAGCAACATGCCGGAGAATTTATGACTTGCCACGCCTTCCCGCACGCGTGAAAGCACGGATTGCTGCGCGGAGTTCAAATCGAAATCGAAAAGAGAGGGTCTGGGCTTGGATCGCGAGACGGTGAATCCTGCGGGCTGTTGCAGAATCTCGACGAGGCCGCGGCGAACCAGCGTGGTCAGCGTGGTTCGCGGGACGTTGTGGAGAACGTCAAGCGACTGCAGGGTGGACACTGGAACTCGTCCGCCGGAGGCTGCCAGTGTGTCGAGGAGTTTCCGCTGGTTGTCGTTGAGCTTACCTTCGGCGGATTTCAGTATCGCGATCTTTATGGTACGGGTGGCATCCTCGGCCGCTGAAACGTCTTCGCGGGACAGCCATTTTTTGCGAACCATTCCGGCGAGGATGGTGCGGGAAACTTTGGTGGCGGAGCGGAGCGTTTCTTCGCGGACGAGGGCGCGGCTGTCAGCGGAGGATCTCACGTCTCGCAACACCGGCGAGACGTGGGGCACCCCCGGTTCGTCTTCGTCGTGAAAGCGAGCGGCAAGGTAGTCGAGCACGCGGATCTCGGCGGCTTGTTCTTCCGGAGTGCGACGCGAGCGTGCGGACGATCCCGAGATACCAGCCTGGTGCAGCGCCATCTCGCCTTCCTCCGTGAGGCGATAGCCGATCGCGCGTTTGAATTCGGCGTTCAGCGGCAGCATCGTGCGGAAGACTTCGCCGATTGGGGCGAGATAGTAATCGGCAATCCAGCGGCCGAGTCGCAGTAGCCCCTCATCCAGCACGGGCGCAGCATCGAGCACGGTGAGAATGTTTTTCGTGGCGACGGAGGGTTTGCGGTCGTGCAGTTCGACGACGACGCCTGTCATGCGCTGCTGGCGGAATGGGACGAGCACGCGGCCGCCGACGATGGGCGTGGCATCCGCGGGAATGCTGTAGGTGAAGACCATGTCCAGCGGTACGGGCAAGGCGACGTCACAGAATTGGGGCATTGGTTTCAGAGGATAGCAGCGCCGCTTGAGGAAAGGTAAATCGTAAGATTTAGTGTGCCTCCGTTCGGGCGCACAGGCCAAGCACTTCGAGCTTCGCTCGACGGACGGGCGAGTCGCCCGTCCCTACACAGGTCGCTTATTCCGCGGGCTTCTTGGGAGGCTCAAGACCTAAATATTTCATGACCATCTGCAAGTCTTTCCAGGCCTCGCCTTTCTGTCGCGGATCGCGCAGAAGATAGGCGGGATGATAGGTGACGGCGAGTTTGGTGCCCTCCCAGGAAGGATCGCTGCTGCGCGCGCCGGCGGGCAGGAAGTCATAAAAACGGCCGCGAAGTTCCGACATGGACGCATTCATGGCGAGAAGATTTTTTGCCGCGACTGCGCCGAGCGCGACCATCACCTTAGGCTTGACAACGGCGATCTGCCGCATGAGGAACGGCGAGCAGGTTTCGCACTCGTCGCGCTCGGGCGTGCGATTGCCCGGCGGGCGGCACTTCACCACGTTCGCAATGTAGACATCCTCGCGGCGAATGCCCATCGCTTTAATCATGTTGTTAAGCAACTGGCCGGCGCGGCCCACGAAGGGCTCGCCCTGCGCGTCTTCGTCGGCGCCTGGGCCCTCGCCCACGAACATTAATTGGGCGCGTGGATTGCCCACGCCGAAGACGATCTGTTTGCGACCCTGCTGGTGGAGTTTGCAGCGCGTGCAATCTCCGAGGTCCTCGCGAATCAGCTTGAGCGCGGTTACGGGATCGGCGACTCCGTGCTCCGGCTTCGGGGAGAGCACGGCGAAAATGTTTTCGTCGGAGACTTTTGCGACTACTTTCGCAGCTTCTTTCGTAACTTCCTTCGTAGCTATAGCGGATTTTCTTGCGGCCATTTCCTCTCGCAGTTCCTGGGATGTGAGCAAAGCTGAGTCGTCAACCTGGGCAATCGATGATTCGCACGTGGCGGATTTGGAGACTTGCGGTTCGCGCCGGTAGAAGTCGTAAATGCCCATCTCGTGGCAGTAGCGAACGCGTTCGGCGAGCGCACGGCGCAAGTCCGGGTCAAGAGTGTGGGGCATCGGCTTCTCGATTGTAATGCAGTGGCGGGCGGATGTGACTGTGGTGGCGACAAAGGGCAGCAGATTCCTCGTCGCTTCGCTCCTCGGAATGACAACGTCTTATTGGCCGTCAGGTTAAGGTAGTCAGACTTTTACTGGCGATTTACGGTGTTCGCGCAAGCGAACCACCTGGTCGAGGACGCGCTGGGCTACTTCCCACTTCGTCGTTTCGGGAACCTCGACGACTTGATCGTGCGTGATAATCGTAACCGCGTTGCGGTCGGAATCGAAGCCGACGCCTTCGCGCGAAACGTCGTTGACGACGATGGCATCGAGATTTTTCGAAACTAATTTCTGGCGCGCGTTCTCCAGAACGTTCTCGGTTTCGGCGGCGAACCCGACGATAATCTGCGAACTCTTCTTGAGCGAGAGCTCTTTCAGAATATCGGGAGTGGATTTAAGTTCCAAAGTCAGCGGGCCCTTATGTTTTATTTTCTGGCCCGCGACCGCTTTCGGACGATAGTCGGAGACGGCAGCGGTCTTGATTATGATGGTCGCCTGGGGCAGCAGCTTGAGCACGGCGCCGCGCATTTCCTCGGCGGACTCGATTCGAATCGCTTCGGCGGCGCCGGGCGGTGTGAGCGACGTTGGCCCGCTGACCAGAAGCACGCGCGCGCCGCGACGCAAGGCAGCTTCGGCGAGAGCATAGCCCATGCGGCCACTGGAGCGGTTAGTGAGATAGCGCACGGGGTCGATTTTTTCGCGCGTGGGACCGGCGGTAATAAGCACAGTCTCACCACTCAGATCCTGGGACGCACCGAGCGCCTCCATGACAGCGGCAACAATGGTCTCGTTTTCCGCCAGCCGGCCGGAGCCGGTCATACCGCAAGCCAGGTAGCCCGCGCCCGGCTCGACAATTTTCACGCCGCGCTGCCGCAGGATCTGGAGATTCGCCTGCGTTGCGGGATGATTCCACATGTTGACGTTCATGGCGGGCGCCACGACCACGGGCGCGGTGGTTGCGAGATAAAGCGTGGTCAGAAAATCGTTGGCGATGCCCTGCGCGAAGTGAGCCAGAACGTCCGCAGTGGCGGGCGCGACCAAAAGTGCATCAATGGATTGCGCGACCGCGATGTGCTCGATGGCTGCGTCGAGGTTGGGCGAATCAGCGTTGGGCGAATGAGTGTTTGGCGCATCGAGGTGGGGTTCATGTTCTTCGCCGGAAGAGAACATGCCGGTAATAACTTTTTCTCCGGAGAGCGCGGCGAAGGTAAGGGGACGTACGAACTCCTGGGCGGCGCGGGTCATCACGACTTGCACGCGGATGCCGCGGACTTTCTCCTGCAGAAGGCGGACAATTTCCGCTGCTTTATAGGCCGCGATGCCGCCGGTGACGCCTAGGGCTACTTTCATAGGAATTGTTGATTGTTGATTTTTGATTGCTGACTCAAAAACTGTTCAACTCTGCATCTGTGGCCGCGCAATCAACAATAACCAATCACGAAATCAACAATTGTTTTAGTCCTGGCCCAGAGCCCGGTCGAGCGCGTCTTCCGCTTGTTCGGCGGCGGTGCGGGTCTCCGGAATCTCCCACTTCACCTTGCCGGCGCGGATTTCATCCTGAGCAATGCGGCAGGGCTTGCGGGAATTTGTGTCGACCACCGGCGGCGCACCGGACTGGAGTTGCCGCGCGCGCCGCGCTGCCACCAAAATATACCGGTAGTTGCTGTCAAAGCCTTCGATCAACTTCATGGGACTCTCCCTCAAGAAACAAGTTTGAAGTCTAATCAGTGCCGATCGTCTCGCTGCCGAGCGGCGAACGTTGCGTCTCACTGAACACGGCCACTCTCTAGCTTGTCCCGCTCTATCGATGAGCGGCTTCCGACACCCGTTCCGGCGTCCCTAAAATGATACCGCGAAATCTAAGGGCGTGCCGAAGCCGGGGGTGCACCAAAGGACGCGAGGATCGGTTCGACCCGGTCCCGGATGTTTGCCAGGCGCTGACGGTCTGCCAGTTCCACAATTTTCTCCTCCTCAAGGGACAGAGGCGACTTCGCCCGCGACAAGCGCTCCGACAGAACGATCGCCTCCAGGCTGTCAATGGATTCCTCGAGATCGTCGTTGATCAAAATATAGTCGTACTTGTCGTAGTTCTCAATTTCGCGACTGGCCGCTACCAATCGGCGATGGATTACCGCTTCGGCGTCCTCGCTGCGCTTGCGCAGGCGCCATTCGAGCGTTTTGCGGTCTGGAGGCAACACAAAGATGCTGATGGCCTCTGGCAATTTCTTCTTGATTTGCGCGGCGCCTTGCACATCAATATCGAGGAGAAGGTCGTGTCCTTTTTCGCCGGTCTCGCGCAGAAAGCGCCGGGCTGTCCCGTAGTAATTTCCGTCGAAGTTGGCGTGCTCCAGAAACTCGTCGTCGCGAATCATCTGCTCGAATTCCTCGCGTGAAACGAAGTGGTACTGCTTTCCGTTTTGCTCGCTGCCCCGGGAAGCGCGGGTAGTGTAGGAGATGGAAAAATCGAGATCCGGAACCAGCTTCAGCAGTTCGTTGACCAGGGTCGACTTCCCCGAGCCGGAGGGCGCCGAGATGATGTAAATGAGCGGGGTGTGGGTTTGGCTCGTTTCAGGTTTACTCATTCCAAGTTTTGCACCTGCTCGCGCGATTTTTCGATCTCTGCTTTCATGGCAAGGCCCGCCTCGGTGATCTTCAAGGCTTCGCCCGCCAGGCCGGAAGTTTTTGACAGCAGAGTGTTGGCCTCGCGGTTCATTTCCTGGAGGAGGAAGTCCAGCTTCTTGCCGATTTCGCCACCAGCTTCGAGCAAACCCAGAAAATGCTGCACGTGGGTCTCGAGACGAACAATCTCTTCCTGAATGTCGCTGCGATCGACCAGCAGCGCCGCCTCCTGCAGAATGCGATCCTTGTCGACGGTTGCGCCCAGCAACTCCTGCAACCGGGAATGCAGCCGCTCGCTGTAGTTCTGCAGCACAGCGCGGCGATGTTGCTGGACTTTCTTGCTGGCCTCAGCGAGGTGGATCATGCGCTCGCGCAGTTCGCGGGCAATGCCGCGGCCTTCTTCCTCGCGCATCTGGTTCAGCCGATCGAGAGCCTCGCCGACTTTCGCCATGACTGCGGACTCGATCTCGCCGTCGGCGCTGTCGTTGGCGGAATCGAGCGCGCCCGGAATACGCAGAACGGCGTTCAGGTCCGGATCCGAAGCGAGGGAAAACTCTGCCGCAGCGGCCCGAAAAGCAGCGATGTAGCCGCCGATGATTTCGCGGTTGAGAGAGAACGTTTCATTGGTCGTGCGCTCCAGGCTGAGCGAAATCTCGACGTGGCCGCGCCCCATTTTCTCTTTCAGCAGGCGCCGGAGTTGCATCTCGAGGCCGTCGGTGCCGGAGGGAAGCCGGAAATGCAGATCCAGAAAACGATGGTTGACCGACTTCAGCGATAGTGAGAAAGCCATCCGGCCGTTGGACTGAACCGAACCGGCGGAGGGGGATAGGTCAGCGTCTTCCGGGCGTTGGATTTCACCTCTCACCTGCGCAAAACCTGTCATCGAGCGTATGGGCATAGGGGCCGTCTTCTTAAGTTTCAGCAACTGCTCTGGGCGAATCAACTTTTTGTGAATCGTCTTTAGGCGAATCGTCTTTACGCGAATCAACCTTGGGTGAATCAGTGTCGGCGAATTGTAGCTCGTAGAGACGCCGGTACGTGCCTAACTTCGTCATCAGCTCTTCGTGGCGGCCAATGTCGGCAACGGTGCCATTTTCGATTACTACAATACGATCGGCCCGGCGCACTGTCGAAAGCCGGTGCGCGATCACGAACACGGTGCGGCCGCTCATCAGATTATGCAGGGCGGACTGCACCAGGGCTTCGGACTCGCTGTCGAGCGCCGACGTGGCCTCGTCCAGAATCAGGACGGGCGCGTTTTTCAGCAGCGCCCGCGCAATCGCCAGACGCTGGCGCTCGCCTCCGGAAAGCCGCACGCCGCGCTCTCCAATCACAGTATCGTAACCCGCGGGAAGGGCCACAATAAAATCGTGGGCCAGTGCGGCTCGGGCTGCGGCCTCGACGTCCTTCTGCGGAACCTGCGGTTGGCCGTACGCGATGTTGTTGCGCACGGTGTCGTTGAACAGGATCGTATCCTGGGTGACGATGCCAATCTGAGAACGCAGGGAAGCCAGAGTTACATCGCGCACGTCGTGGCCGTCGATCAGGATGCGGCCGGCGGTCACGTCGAAAAAGCGCGGAATCAGGTGAACCAGCGTGCTCTTGCCGGCGCCGCTGGAGCCCACGACCGCGAGAATCTCTCCACGCTGTACCTTGAGGTCAATGCCACTCAGGATCTCGCGGGAGTCATCACCATCGGCCTGGTAGGAAAAACAGACGCCTTCGAATTGAATGCTGCGCGAAAACCGCGGAAGGGATTTGGCGCCGGGCTTTTCGAGAACAACATCCTCTGCGTCCATGAACTTGAACAGTTGCGAGGATGCGCCCAGCGCCTGCTGAAAACTGTTATTGAAAACAGCAAATTTGCGGACAGGATTGTAGAGCGCGAGCACCGCCGCGACGAACGTAACAAAAGCGCCCAACGTGAACTCGTCGTGAGCGATCCGGCTGCGGCCGAGTAGCAGGAGCAGGGCGATCGCGACCGCTCCAAACGTGTCCATGAGCGGAGAGCTGATGGCAGCCGCCGCTACGGAGCGCAGGTTGGCGCGAAAGAGGCGCTGCGCGGCGGCGCGGAAGCGCGCCACCTCCCACGATTCCATCCCGAAGGCTTTCACGATGCGGTTGCCGGTAATGGTTTCGTGCAGAATATTTTGCACGTCGGCTAATTGGTCCTGTCCGCGCCGGGTAGTGGACCGGACGCGCCGGCCGATGCGTACTGCGGAATAAATGATGAACGGGACAAACAGCAACAGCACCCAGGCCAACTGCCGGCCCAGGACTACGACCAGAACCGCGGTAAAAAGAAAAGTAAAGAACTGCTGCAGGAACTCGGCCAGCACGCTCGACATGGCGAACTGCACGCGTTCAATGTCGTTGATGATGGTCGAGATCAGAGTCCCGGTGGCGTGTTTCTGGAAGAAAGCCACCGACCGGCGCAAGACCGAGTTGTACAGATCATTGCGCAGGTTGGTGATCATGCCGAAACCCGCGTGGTTCACCAGGTAGGTGCCGGCGTAGTCGAAGATTCCCTTGAGCAGCGTGGAAGCCACCAACGCGAAGGCGACGATGTTCCAGGCGTTGTGAAAATTCGAAGGAACAAATTGTTGCAGGTAGACCGACCGGTTGATCTTCGGAATCGTGAAAAGAAGGATATTCTCCGAACCAGAGGCCGGATTCAGCACTCGATCCAGTATTGGCTTCAGCAACAGAAGGCGAAAGGCCTCGAGGAATCCGACTGCCGCGAGCAGCACCACCCCTGGAAACAGTTGCACCAGGAACGGGAGCACGTAGCGCACGAGGCGCGTCAGTTGCCGCATAGGACTCCCGCGCGGTCGGGGCCGCAAGCGCTTGCTGCCGGTCGAATGAGGATGAGATGCAAGGCCCTATTCTACTTGAGCTGTGCGCTGCTGGAATGCCGTTTCAGGTGCCAGGGACCTGCGAGATAAGGCTATCTCCGGTACTCGGAACTTCGTTCCGCGGCTACTTCGGGCTGTCGCGGTGCACGACTTTCACGCGGTATCCCGCACGGCGGAGGTGTTTGCCGACTTCCTCGGCGATCATGACCGACCGGTGCTGCCCGCCAGTGCAGCCAAACGCGATGGTCAAATAACTCTTGCCTTCATGGATGTAATGCGGCAGCAGGTAGACGAGCAGATCGGAGATGCGCGAGATGAACTCGCGGGTCTGCGGAAACGAGCGGATGTATCTGGCGACCCGCGGGTCGCGCCCCGTCAGCGGCCGGAATTCTGGGACGAAGTGCGGGTTGGGCAGGAAGCGCACGTCGAAGACGAGGTCGGCGTCTTCGGGCACGCCCTGACGGAATCCAAAGCTCACGCAGGAAACCAGAATAGTTTTTTCTGAAGACTGCTCCTGAAAGCGCTCGGTGATATGCGCGCGTAGTTCGTGCACATTGAACTTGGAAGTGTCGATGACGAGATCGGCGACCTTCCGAATGGCGCTCAGGTGGCGGCGTTCCGTTTTGAGCGCCGACTTTACGGGTGAGTCTGTGCCCAGGGGATGCGGGCGGCGAGTCTCGCTGAAACGGCGTACCAGAACGGTGTCAGACGCTTCGAGGAAGACGACTTTCGTCGGGATCATGCGGGCGACCGACCTGAGGATTCCGGGAAGATTTTCCAGATTGGAACCTTCGCGCACATCGACGACCAGCGCGGTGCGGCGAATTTCGCGCGACTGGACAGCCAAGTCGGCAAACTGCGGGATGAGTTGCACCGGAAGATTGTCGACGCAGTAGTAGCCCAGATCCTCGAAGGCTTTCAGTACCGAGGCCTTTCCCGAACCGCTCATGCCGGTGATGATGACCAGTTCCGGCGAGTGCTGCGCGGCGCGAGGCGGCTTTGTTCTTCCAGCCTGCAGATCTTTCCGTGTCTGGCCGGTAGACTGACGGGGCTTCATAAGCTGGATAGTAGCAGAATCGGAAATCCAGATTGTGTCCCGCACCCACGGGCCTGTAAGCTATGGCGTCATGAAAAAGTTCGAAGATCTCACTGAACGTGAAGTGCTGGCCCTGGCGATTGCGCTGGAAGAGGAAGACGAGCGCGTGTACTCCGACTTTGCCGAAGGTTTGCGGCCGGACTATCCCGCGACCGCGTCGATGTTTGACGGCATGCGGGAAGAGGAATCAGGACACCGGCGGCGACTGCTCGAACTTTTTCAGAAAAAATTCGGGGAGCATATTCCGCTGATTCGGCGGCAGGACGTGCGCGGGTTCGTGGAACGCCCGGCGCTGTGGCTGGTGCGCCCTTTGCGGATCGAGGCGGTGCGCAAAGAAGCATCGACCATGGAGGTGGAGACGCGGCGGTTCTATGAAAAGGCCGCGGGGCGCACGCAGGATGCGAGCATCCGGCAGTTGCTGGACGACCTGGCCAGAGAGGAGCGCGAGCACGAGGAACGCGCTCAGGAGCTTGACAAGCAGAAGCTGCCGGACAACGTGAAGGCCGACGAAGAAGTCGCGCAGCGGCGGCTGTTCGTGCTGCAGATCGTGCAGCCGGGCTTGGCGGGACTCATGGATGGGTCGGTGTCGACGCTGGCGCCGGTGTTCGCCGCGGCCTTCGCGACTATGGACAGTTGGACCGCGTTTCGTGTCGGCCTGGCTGCGTCGGCCGGCGCGGGCATCAGCATGGGCTTCGCCGAGGCGCTTTCGGATGATGGCAGCTTGACTGGACGTGGGCATCCGTGGGTGCGCGGATTGATCTGCGGCGCTATGACGGCGCTGGGCGGCATCGGCCACACCATGCCGTTTTTGCTGAGCGACTTCCGCATGGCGCTCTGGGCCGCGAGCGCAGTGGTGGTCGCGGAGTTAGCTTTGATCACCTGGATTCGGCACCGTTATATGGATAGTCCGTGGTTTTCTGCTGCGCTGCAGGTTGGGCTGGGTGGAGTGTTGGTGTTTATCACTGGCTGGCTGATCGGCAGCTCGTAAGATCATTTATCGTTCCGAGCGAAGCGAGGAATCTGGGTTCTTGCTGGCGTTGGCACGAACCGAGGTCCCTCGCTTTGCTCGGGATGACAACCCTAGAGCGATGACAACCCTGGAGGGTGTCTTACGGCTGCGTATCGAGTGGGTGTGTGCTCTTTTCGTAGAATTCGTTTTGCAGTTTCAGGCTGACATCGTCGGCTTTTACCGCGCGGATCGCCTTCACTACTGAATCAATCCACCACTTCATCTGATATTCGCCGAGTTCGTGGGTCGCTGCGGAACCGTCGCCGGAGTAATGGTTGGGAAAACGCGTGTACCACCAGATGCCGGTGTAGACACTTTCTGGAATCTTTTGGCGCGCCTGATCTGCGCCCGACTCACTGGCGGCGCGGTCCTGGTGCACGAGATCGGGGCGGGCGATCATCATCTTCGAGGTTTCGCTTTCGCCGGCGTGCATGTCGATCTTCGTCTTCTTTGGCGGACCACCTTCCCGCGGCGTGCGCTCGTCGAAGACGTAGACGACATAGTCGTGAGGCTTGTCGAGTTGCGTCTGTGCGAAGTAGGGGAGCAGGCTGTCGTTGCCGCCGTGGCCGTTGACGATGAGGACTTTCTTGCAGCCGTTACGGGCCATCTCGTCGGTGGTTTCCTGCAGCAGCGCGAGTTGCAGGTCGCGGCTGTAGGCCATGGTCCCCGGCTCGTGGCGGGCTTCGGCGATCTGGCCGAAATAATATTCGGGGAAGACGACGGCGTACTCCTGTTCCGCCGCGTGCAGTGCGGCGTAGCGGACGTCGAGCAGATCGGTGCCGAGCGGCAGGTGCGGACCGTGTTTCTCGAGGATTCCGAACGGGAGCAGGCAAGTTCCTTGCGAGCGGCGAATGCCTTCACGAAAGTCGGCGGCCGTCAGTTCTTCCCAGTGGACGGAGAGTTTCACGGCGGGAGTTGTCTGTGCGTGACTTCTCTGTGGGATGCTCACGACGAGCAGCACGAGAAGCAGTGAGACGGAAGAAAGCGTCCGGAGAGAGCGCATCATTCTGGGGCAGATCATTCGAGGGTTCTCCTTCGGCGGCGAATTCTAGCATGGTCCTTTCGTGGACATGCTGCTTGTCGATTTCTGGCCGAAAGAAATTCCCGTTGAGAGTTCCGGGTGGGTCAATTCGGTCTTTGTTTGGTCGGAGCACCGGACCGAAAACCGGGTATCCCCCCTCCCCCCTCGATCTTTAGAATCATCACGGTAACGCGAAATTCCCGGCAAAATACGTTTTTCAAAGAACTTAGCAGTCAAAATCTAGAAAACAAAGAACTTTTCCTGCATGAATTGGCGCTCTGGGCGCAGCACCGGCCCGAGGTCAATAATCTCGCAGGGTGCTGTTGAGAGGCAAGGTTGAATATCACAAGATTGGCGAGTGGGCTGTGGAAAATAAAACGGCGGGATGCCTCAGTCCTGTTGGCAATCGCTATCTCTTTTGGCTCGAACGAGATGCTGTTGAGCGTACGGAGAAGCGAGACTAACGGACGCATGGCAACATCGGCTAGAAGTGGGGCACCCGATCCGATTTCGTATCGATGGATTTAGTAGCTGACGGCTTACGGCTGAGAGCTGACAGCTTTTCCTACGGGGCTTCGATCAGTTCCATCTTGCCGTCGCGGGTGCGGTGCAGGATCATCAGCTTGCCTTTGGGGTCGCGGAAGACGAAGACGTCACGGTCTTTGAAGTGGGCCTCCTTGATGGCTTCTTCGAGAGTCATGGGGCGCATGGCGACGGCTTCGTCGGAGCGGACCAGGTGGACTTCCGTGGTCTTCGCGACTGCGGGATATTTGTGGACCATGACCGGCACGGCTGTCTTTTCCGACGTGCCGATTACGGTCTGCAGACCGGTCTGATCACCAGTCTCGGCTTCATCGACCCGCGGGGAGTGGCCGTTCCACTTCTTCACTTCTTCGGTCTTGCGCGCGGAGCGCTTCTTTGACATCCAGCGGGTTTTGTATTTGACCGCCTGCTTTTCGAGATGGTCGAGGGCTTCGCTGACGGCGATGGTCATGTCCTTGGCTTGAGCCAGGCCGACCAGCGGGCCATTGCGCGGGCTGATGGTAATTTCGGCTTTGTGGCGGTGCTTCTCGACGGCGAGAATGACCTTGGAATCAAATCGGTCGCCTAGAATTTTGCGAATTTTTGTGAGGCCGGTTTCTACTTCTTTGCGGATGGTGGAAGTAACTACGTAGTGCCTGCCAGTGTATTCCACGTTCATGAGCGCCCCCTCATATTCTTAATCATCGGTTAAATCGGGCACTGCATTTTAGGAAGCGAGCCAAACGCGCGATTATTGCGTCACAAAAAGCGCGACGCACCGCGCGGCTCGCCCAGATCCTTCAGCCGCAAAACCCCGCGGCTTCAGGATGACAATCGTCACTTTTTTACCCGGCGCTGGTGCGTGCTGGGGATGCGCATGTCTTCGCGGTATTTGGCCACGGTGCGGCGGGTCACCTGGATGCCTTGCGATTGGAGAATCCTGGTGATCTGCTCGTCGGTCAAGGGGCGGCTGGGATCTTCTTCCTCGATGAGCTTTTTGACGCGGCGCTTGAGGATGAGCAGCGAAGTGCCGCCGCCCTCAGGGCCCTGCACGCTCTCACTGAAGAAATATCGCAGCTCGAATACCCCTTGCGGTGTGTGCGCGTATTTGCTGGCCACAGCACGGCTTACCGTGGAAGGATGCACGCCGATTTCTTCGGCCACCTCCTTGATCATCATAGGTTTGAGTTGATCGATGCCTTTTTCGAGGAAATCCTGCTGGCGGGCGACGATGCAGTAGCAGACCTTGGTGATGGTCTGCTTGCGCTGCTCAATGTTCTTGATGAGCTGGATGGCGCTCTTGTAGCGCTCTTTGACGTAGTCGCGGGTGCTCTTTTCGTTGGTGCCGTCGCGCGTGACCAGTTTCTTGTAGGCCGGATTCAGGCGAAGCTGGGGCAGGTCTTCGTCGTTCATGATGACCAGCCATTCGTCGCCGTGCTTTACGAAAGCCACATCGGGCTCGATGAGACGCGGCATCACTTTGTTGTAGCGCAGGCCGGGGCGCGGATCGAGGGTGCGGATGTAGTCGAGGGCTTGCTGTACGGCTTCGATGGGACGGCCAATCGCCTTGGCAATTTCTTTGTGCTGCTTGTTCTGCAGTCCGCGCAGATGCTGGTCGACCACGGCCATTGCATCTTGAAGGATCTGAGCAGTCCCGTTGCCGTTTTTGTGCAGCGCGAGCTGGGCCTGGTGGTAACGGAGCTGGTGGAGCAGGCAGTCGCGTAAGTCGCGGCAGGCGACGCCGGGAGGGTCCAGTTGACGGACGACTTCGAGAGCTTCCTGCAGATCGGCGGCAGTAAAGTTTGGCTGATAGGTCAGCGCGGCCGGGGACGTGCGCTCCGGTGCGGGAGCGACTGCGGCGGCGGAGTTTCCTGACTGGGTGGAGAACGCCGCTTCCGCGCGCGGTTCAGTGGCAGGTATCGGCTCTGCATTCTCGGTATCGGCGGACTCGGCGATGTCGACGAGATCGGCATCCGTATCGGATTCGGCGGAATCAGCGATTCCTTCGATGGAGGAAGCCTCATCAGCCTCGGCGCCGGCCTCGGCAGCGGTTTCTGCTGCTTCCGTTAAGCCGAGGGCCTGCGCCTCGTTCACGATGTTCTTCGCGGTCTGGGCGTCGGCTTCCGGCGGAGCAGGCGGAGCGACACCAAGCAACTCGTCGTCGCTGGCGATGAGGTATCCGTCTTCGTTCAGGTTGCCGATGATGATGTCGGCGGCTTCGCGCACTTCGGGGCGCAGGCTGAGTGCGCCCAACTGCCAGGCGAGGTGATCGGTGAGGTTCGTCGGCTTGGAGAGGAAGTTCTCGAACGACGGGCGCTCGATGTCTTCCATCTCGCTGTGGGTGCGATAGCCGGGATCGAGGTAATCCTGGAAGAAGGAGCCGAAGTCGATCTCTTCGAAGGGGTCTTTCTTTTCGGCCGCGGTGATGGGATTTTCTTCGTTGGTGGCGGCAGCGGCGCGCTCGCGGTCTTCTTCCTTCTTGCCGACTTCGTCGAGCAGGGGAACCGAGTCTTCCAGTTCTTCGAGGACCGGGTTCTCAACCATCTCAGCGGTGATCATGTCCTTGAGCTCAAGCTTGTTGAGCGCGAGGACGGAGACCATCTGCACCAGGCCCGGGGTGAGGATCTGGCGCTGGGAGAGCTTTACGCTGAGTTTGTGCTGTAAGAGAACCATGTTTCAAACTTTCAAGGTTTCAACGTTTGTCATTGATCGCAGCTCTTTAATGATCGTCCTAAGCTCTTCGACCGCTGTCGCGTCCATCTCTCCGGGTCTGTTTACCAGCGGACTTAGCTTATCGCAGCGCTTCCTGTAGCCTTCGATCCGCGGGTCATTCTGTCTAGTCTCCGCAAAATCACACCACTCAATTGAGTCGCCGGAACCGTCTATGAAGCGCTCAATGACTCCCGCTGCTTCTTCCGGCGTCATGTCTGGCTTCCACTCCACCCCGGAAACATGATTCGCCGTTAACCACAGTGACGGCGGCCAAAGGTTTATGTGAGGATTGCGTTTTCCCATAGCCGCTCATTTACTCCAGCTTGTCGAGCCGCTCATCGTGGCTGTCAAGCCGGTGTTCATGCATCTCCACAACCCGTAACAGCCTCGCCGTGCCTTCAGCGACTTCGGTGATCAGTTTTGCTGCCCGGTCAAGCTGGCGATCATGTTTTTCGCTTTCCAGCGATAACAGCTCCAAATTTCGAGTCAAAGCTTCCAGCCGTTCGTCAATCGTCATCGATGCTTACCTCTGCTTTGTTGATCAATTGAAGCCGTCTATCGTGAGTTCCTCACGCATTTCACACCAGCGAGAAACTCTCGCCCAGATACACGCGGCGCACTTCCGGATCGCCTGCTAACTGCTCCGGCTGGCCCTGACGGAAAATTCTGCCGTCATCGATGATGTAGGCACGGTCGGTCACTGAAAGCGTTTCGCGCACGTTGTGATCGGTGATCAGTACTCCGATGCCGCTGGCCCGCAAACCGCTAATGATTTTCTGCAGGTCAAGCACGGCTATCGGGTCAATCCCGGAAAAAGGTTCGTCCAGCAAAATGAATGTGGGGTTGATGCACAGGCAGCGGGCAATTTCCACGCGCCGGCGTTCCCCCCCGGACAAGGCGTATCCGCGATTCTGACGGATGTGCTCCAGTCCCAGCTCGTCAATAAACTTTTCCATCTTCTCGCGGCGCTCGTGCCACGACATGGGCTGCGCCTCTAACACCGCGAGGATGTTTTCTTCTACGGTCAGTTTGCGAAACACCGAAGCTTCTTGCGGGAGATAGCTGATGCCATACTGGCGGGCCCTGAGGTACATGGGAACGTCAGTGATGTCCTGACCGTCGCACAACACGCGGCCAGTATCGGGAGGGATCAGGCCAACAATGGCGTAAAAGGTGGTGGTCTTACCTGCGCCGTTAGGGCCTAATAATCCAACCACTTCGCCCTGCTCGACCGTCAGGCTTACACCATTCACAACGCGGCGGCCACGGTACGATTTGCCAATTTCTTCTGTGGCCAAGGTACGCATTTATCTTGCCATTCGTCTATTTCTTTTTGGCCACTCGCGTTTGAGTTACCACAGGAGTACTCTCTTTGCCTTCTACGAGCACCCTATCATCGCCTCTGAAGAAAGTCAACGAAACCCCGGTAATCTTGCCTTGTTCGGCATCAAAAATGCTAGGCGGTCCGCCCGTGAGTACAAACTTGTCGTCGGCAGCGGTATAGACGAGCTTTTGGCCGTCGGCTCGGCGGTTGGGCTGCTGGACGACTACATCGTCCTGAGCAACCATGTGATCGAGCTGGCCGGGGCCGCTAACTGACTGACGACTCGAGGTTTGGCTGCGGGGTAAGAGGTATGCGTCGGCGGTCTTGGCGGTCGCGGTGAAGGCTGCACCTTTGGCAACGACTCCGCCTTCGTAGTGGGCTTTGCGCTCGGAATCGGCGTAGGTAAGCTTCGCCGCAGTGATCGCAATGGGGCTTGATTCGCCCAGCGGAGTGCCCTTAGCCGTGCTTTTTCCACCGCCGGGGGTATTCTCTGCAGTTTTTTCCGCTGGGACTTTCTCTGCTTGATCTTTCTCGGCCTGACCTTTCTCTGCTTGGACCAGAATCGTCTGAACCGGCTGTGCCGGTGTACCCTGCGCTGTAACGAATCGTCGATCGCGGTCGAACAGGATCGTGGGCGCCTCGATGATGTTCGCGTCTTGCCAGAGGCGCGCGTTTCCGGAATAGAGAGCCGTCCCCGGATTATTGTGGGCCGTCATGCTGTGCGCGGTGACGTGAATCGGCGAAGAAGATGCCAGCAGGGCGCCGTCCGGTTGCTCCGTCAGATCGCTGTAGGTGCTCTTGACGTCGCCCTGGGCGAGGGCATCGCCGGTAGCGCGGTTGATGCGGATGGATTTCGCCGTCGTCGCCATGCCGCCGTTGGCAACGCGTGGAGTTCCGGTAAGCACCAGCATCTGGTCCGCGGGCGTGTAGTGCGCGGAGTTGGCCCAAGCCTGCATGCGCTTGTCGGGTTGCAGCCCATCGGTATAAGCGACGTTGCCTTGTTGCGTGATGGAGTCGATGCCACCCTGAGGAAGAAATGCGGCGTCCACCGAATCGCTGGTACTGACGCGATCGGGCTGTCCGGGAGTCGAGTTGACGATGCGGGCATTGGGCGCGCCGTGCAGGCTGGTGGCGTGGTTTCGCCCATCGGAAAATGCGAATTGCGCATCGAACTTGCCCGCCGTGACTACCGTGCGTTGGGTTGCAGGAACCTGTGGAGAAGCCTGGGCCGCAGAAGTCTGGGCGTTAGAACTCTCGAAAGCGGCGGGAATGGATTCCTGCGCCGGCGTGATCGTGATCTGTGCGGCGCCGGAGGTTACGGCATGCTCCAGGATGTGGCCTTGCGCCATGGTGAAGTCGATAATGGGCGCAGTGATTTCGAAATCCTGCGGAGTTCCCGCGCCTTTCGAGCCTTTTGCGTCTTTTATCGATTGGTCGCCGCTCACTGTTTTCTGCGCCGCTTTCTGAATCAGTCGCGCTCCATCGACGGCATGCACTTTCTGCAGCTGGTTCCGGCCAGTGAAGTCCATGATCATGCGTCCGGCGTCGCCCTGCATGGGTTGCGGGCCAGATTGCTCGACATGAACATTGCCGATCATGGTTGCGGTGCGCAGCAAGTTTTGCTTCCCCGTAAGCAGTAACTCGGCCTGATCAGCACGACTGCGTATTTCCGGCGATTGCGATTGAGCTACAGAGTCGGGGGTGAAATCGGCGGGCGTGGAATTCCGATTCGCGGATGGGCTGGATCGCTTCGCGCTGGCAATCCGCGTATCAGTAGTGACATTTCCCGTCGCTAGAACCCGCTCGACCTGATTTTCAGGACCAAGGTAAAGCACTGCATGATCGGCCTGAAGCGTTCCGTCTTCGCGGTTGACATGAGGATGGTCGAGCACAACCTCGTGGGGATCGTGAGTAATCACGCCGCGCTCCGCTTCGATGACCTCTGCGTCCGGGCCATTCATCAGCACATGAACTTGCGATAACAAGGTCAGCGTATTGTTTTTGCCCCCATAGGTCACGCCGACGGCCCAGCCGGTGGCTTGCGGCGTGCGAAATTCGACGCGGGCGTCGGTCGCGGCGTTTCCAGTGTCTTTGTTAAAAACCAGATCGCGCGTCTTCAGGTGGATCGGGTTCTTAAGTTCCTTCGGCGTGGATTGATCGGGGCTGGCCACACCACTCGGGTTGGCCACTAGATCGATTTGGACTTCACCTTTCGCAACGATATTGCCGGTTTTCTGGTTGAAAGCAAAATCATCGCCGTAAATCTGATCGAAGCGCGAGGAATCGCGGCCGTACAGCACGATGCTGACATTGTGCAACTCGGCGTTGCCGTTCAGTTTGAACTCTTTGACGTTGCTGGCCTGGACGGTGAAGAGGGTGCGCTTGCCATTGGACTGGGAATATTGATAACCGTTGGCCGTCTGCTTAATGTCGATTCCCATCTTGCCTGGAATTTGCTTGAGCACATTCGTCGCCCTAGAACGCGCGTAGAAGTACATCCCCGCGACGAACAGTGTGAGCAGCACGGCGGTGGCAGCCAGCAGGCGGCGCAGGCGATAGATCTGGAGCGGCATCTGGAGTTCAGTGTAATCGAAGCCGCTCGGAGGCGGCTGGAAAGCGGCTTCTCATCTACACTTAGATGCACGTATTGCGATGGGCATGACAGTCGAGAAACCGCTGCTGCTGGACTTTCATAACCTGCGCGTGATGCGCGGGCAGAAGATCGCGCTTGACGACTTCAGCCTGCGCATCGGAGCCGACGAGCACGTCGCGATTCTTGGGCCTAACGGCTGCGGCAAGTCGACGCTGATCAAGACGATTACGCGCGAATGCTATCCCGTTGCTCGGGAAGATTCGTGGATGAGACTGCTCGGCCGCGAAAGCTGGGACGTCTTCAAACTGCGCGAGCACATGGGAATCGTCTCCAACGACCTGATGCTTTCGGTCACCGGCGAAGCTATCGGCCGCGATGTGGTACTGTCCGGATTTTTCAGCAGCACCGCAATCTGGCCGAATCATACGGTCGATCCCGACAAGATCAAACTCGCCGACGCCGCGCTGGCTGAATTGAAGATTTCGCATTTGGCCGAGCGTTCGGTTTGTGAGATGTCATCGGGAGAGGCGCGGCGCGTGTTGATTGCCCGTGCGCTGGTGCACAAACCGCGAGCGTTGCTGTTCGACGAGCCCTGCAACTCGCTCGACCTTTCAGCTCAGCAGAGCCTGCGGCAAACCATGCGCGCTCTGGCCAACTCGGGAACTGCGATTATTCTCGTGACGCACGAACTGGCAGACATCGTTCCCGAGATTGGACGCGTAGTGCTGATGAACCGCGGCCGAGTCGTCGCCGATGGGCCCAAAGAGGAAATCCTGCAGGTCGAGCGGCTGGCAGCGCTGTTCGGCGTGAGCGTAGAGATGGCGCGGCGCGACGGGCATTACCATCTGTGGTGATACACGTGGTCTTTCAGCGAGAGAGTATCTGAAAATCGCGCAGGGAGAGTTCCAGGCCGCCGTATTCGGGATGATCGTTGTGGCCGACGGCGAAGGCAACATCGATCGCATCGCCTGCAAGGAGCGGGGTCTGCTGCAGGCGCTCGGCCATGTGCCAACCCAGGGCATCGAAGGTGATCTTGCTCGCTAGATCAGTTCTCAGTTCTCGGTTCTCAGTTCTCAGTTGAGCACCGTCCGCGTCGCTTTCGGCTACGGCTGCGGCTTTTTCTTCGCGGCGGATCGCGGCGCCGTCGGGATGGCTGCGTGGAGTTGCTAGAATCGCGGCGGCGGAGAGTTCGGTAGATTCAGCGGACACACGCACTGAACTTATAGCCGGAGCACCACCCCTGATTTTCAGTTTGACGTGCTTGTCTTTCAGAATCCGCGGAGGTGCGGCTAACTGCACGCCGCGCGCCGCGAATACGGGCTCGGGATTTCCCATGCCGTAGGGTTCCAGCAGTTGCAGCGCTCGAAATAGTTCGGGCGTGATCTCAGTCAGGTTCAGTTCTGCATCCAGATCTAGAATCGGATCGAAGTCCTCCGAGGTTAGGCGCGTTCGGGCGAACACGTCCAGCTTCGCGCGGAGCTCGGCGACATTGGCCGACGGCATGGCGAATCCGCAGGCGTGGGAGTGGCCGCCGTAGCGGGAAAAAAGATGGCTGCATGACTCGATCGCCTCCAGCAGATGGAAGGCACGAATGGAGCGGCCGGAACCGAAGGCCTCATCGCCCGCGCGCGAAATCACAACTGCCGGACGGTTGTAGCGTTCCACGACTCGTGTGGCCGTAATGCCGATGACGCCGCGGTGCCAGTCTTCGCCATCGACGACAATGCAGTAGGCATCGCACAGGGCGGGATCGCCGGTGAAACGCTCTTCAACCGCACGCAGGATTCTCCGCTCTTCTTCCTGGCGGTCAGAGTTGAGACGATCGAGTTTCGCCGCCAGTTCGCGGGCGCGTGCGGGATCCTTCACGCTGAAGAGTTCGATCACGTCGCGAGCCACATCCATGCGCCCGGCCGCGTTGATGCGGGGCGCGATGCGGAAGCCGACTTCGCCGGAAGTGGGCGGACGCTTGGCAGAAATCTGAGCGACTTCGAGCAGCGCCTTCAACCCCGGATTCACCGCTCGACGCAGCGCATCGAGTCCGAGCGAAGCGAAGACTCGATTCTCGCCGGTTAAGGGCACGGCATCGGCGATGGTCGCGATCGCGACGACCTTCATGAACGACATCAGCAGTTTGTTTTGGAGAGTCGCGTCCAGGCGGCGTTGCATCAATCCCTGCGCGAGTTTGAAAGCAACACCCGCGCCGCAGAGCTGCTTGAAGGGATACTCACATGCCTTCTGATTCGGATTGACCACCGCCAGCGCATTGGGGACGCCATCAGGACCGGGAAGATGATGGTCGGTAACGATCAGGTCGACGCCGAGACGGTGCGCGGTTTCCGCGGGCGCAAAGGCGCGGATGCCCATGTCGACGCTGACAATCAGGCGAATTCCAGCGGCTGCGGCGCGCTCGATCACATCGTCGCGCATATCGTAGCCTTCGCGGATACGGTGCGGCACGTGGAAGTCGGCGGCGCCTCCGCAGAGTTCGATCGCAGTCTTCAGGATGATGACTGCCATGGTGCCGTCAACGTCATAATCGCCGTAGATGAGAATCTGTTCTTTGCGTTCGATGGCCGCGTCGATGCGGTCGACGGCCGCGCGCAGACCGGTCATTCGATTGGGATCATGAAGATTAGAGAGCGATGGGAAAAGAAACGTGCTGGCTGATTCTGCATCGGTGATGCCGCGGCGGACGAGCAGCGGCGCGAGGATATGGGCTGCGTTGGCGGCACCACGAAATGCAGGATCGACGCGCAGGCTGGCGACTAAGGAATCGATCAGGGATTGATCCGCTGGTTTTTGAAGCCATCGCATAAAAGGCACTGTCATCCTGAGCGCGTTTTCTGCGCGAAGGATCTTGCAATCCGCACAGAGTTGCGCAGATCCTTCGCTTTGCTCAGGATGACAAGGAGTTTACTACGGGCACGGACGATCTAATTCTCTTCGTCCTGGTCGGGCTCGTCCATGGTTAAGCCACCGAATTCGTCGGAGACTTCCAGCAGATGCTGGTAGCGGTCGTACCACTCGGTGCTGACTTCGCAGAGAAACATCGATCCCTGGTAAGCCCAGCCCAGCTGCAGAAATCCTACCTTGCCGACATGGGCGCGGAGCCAGCGCGCGTCTTCCACGTCGTCACTGTCGGTGAACTCGGAGTTGGTGAGGCGCTGTACCATTTCGTCCAGTTCGGTGCGCTCGAGCGTCCAGGCATGCATGGTCAAAAAAGGCGCGCTGGCCGTTTTGGCCAGCTCCACGAAATCCTTCCAGCCTTCTGGATTGCCGGCCATCTCCCACATGACGCATTGCACCTCGTCGTAATCGACGTAGCCGTGGAAGCGACGCATGCCGTGACCTTCGATGAAGGCCACCATGTCGTCTTTCACTGTAGTGAGATCGTCTGGAGTAGGAGACATATTCAGAAAAGCTCGCAAGGCCTCATTGTATGCTGTTAGCAACTTCGGTGCCAGCGCGCTTAGTGAGCGGGCGTGGGAGCCGGCATCGGCGCTGGCGTTGAGCCGGACATCAGACTGGCAAACATGCGATAGAACTTTTCGGTGTCGAGATCGACCTGAATCTCGACTGGTTGCGCGTCAGGTCTCAAGGCGTTCCCGGTTTCCCAGGTGAGTGTGTTGCCGTAACCGGCGCCCTGATCCAAATCTACACCCATGTAGCGAGTTTCAGTCTTGGTGATGAGCGTTGGATCGATCCACGCGGCGGCGGCGAGTTCGTCCCACATAATGTCGGCGCCCGGTGTGAGCATGGCAAAGCGGGCAATGTAGCGGGCCAAGGGAGTTCCGCTGGCTTCGATTTGTTTTACCAGCGGGGCCGTCATTTGGGTCTTGATGGAAATGTCGGTAGGCGTACAGACGATTTTCTTCCACCGCGCGCGCAGCACGATTTCCGCCGCCTCGGGATCGAACCAGAAATTGAACTCGTGCCGCGGATTGTTCGCGAATTCGGGATTGTCGGTATGCGGGCTCAGACTTCCGCCCATGAAAACGAGTTCCTGCGCCAGTTCCGGGAACTGTGGATCGAGAGATATGGCAAGCGCGAGGTTGGTCATCGGGCCGCCTTCGTAGATGGTCACTTCATGTGGATATTTATGCACCATGCGAATCAGGAAGTGGGCTGCGTCCTCGTCGGCAGGTTTTGTAGTGGGCTGGCCTTCCGGCAGCGCAGGCACGACCGACGGTTCATGCCACCAGCGTTCATCCCACGCGCCGGCGTATGCGACCTTGCCATAATGTCGTTGCCAGAGTTGAGATTCCTCGTGTGTGCGGACCAGCGGGAACTCGGCGCCGGGCACGACGGGGATATCGGTGCGCCCCATAATTTCGAGCAGGCGCAGCGTGTGGGCGACTTCTTCGTCGCGCCACTGATCGCCGCTGACCACCGTGATGCCGAGCACTTCCACCTGCGCAGACTGAATCATCACCATCAGCGTCTGCATATTGCTGCCGCCGGGGCCGGAACAATCTTCGTTGATGATGACCTTGCGCCGGGGCTGGGCGGAGCAGAAGACGGCCGCCAGGCACAGAGCAATGAACGCTACCGATTTCGTGGTCTGCAAGGCTTCTCTCTCTTTATGTGCGAATCAGATGCAAATCGAGGCCGCATAAGAAAGGGCAGAGCGGGTCCAGCCCGTCTGCCCTCAGAAACATATCCTTACCGCTCTAGAAGGCGAGCCGGAGGGCGAATTGGACCAGACGAGGATTGTTCACCGTGTTATTGAGCACCCCGAAGCTGGAGGGCGTGTTGATGTCTTGCTGTCCGCTGTCGCCCAGTCCATCCATGTAAAACTGGGGGTGATTGAACAGATTGAAAAACTCGGCGCGGAACTGCACATTCATTCCCTCATGGAAGGGGAAGTTCTTAATGACGGAGAAATCAGTGTTCACGAAACGAGGACCATAGACTGGCGCGCGGGCGGCAGTGCCGAGTTCCCCGGCTGGCGCCTTTTCGAAGGCGCAGGGGTTGAACCAATTCTGCAGGGTATGGATCTGCGCAGGAGCGGTGCAAGTGGGATTCCCTGCGACCGGACCGGCCTCGTTAGGATTACCCACTTCGTTCGGACGCTGGAGCGTGAATCCGTTGTAGGAAAAATAGGTTCCCGATTCGTCCGCGCTGTCTACGACGAAGAGCGGGAATCCGGACGTGGCTCTTTCAATCAGGTCCAAGTGCCAATTTCCCAATATCGCGTTCGTCGCGCCACTCCAGTCTCCACCGAAATGCTTGCCCTTACCAAACGGCAGATCGTAGAGGATGCTGGCCGTGAAGCTGTCATTGAGGTTCAACTGCGAGAGTCCCCAATCAAGTTTCGATGTTCCGGGCAAAGGCCAATAGATCGCGCCAGGATTGGTGCCCAAACCGTCAGGCATACCGGAGTCGAAGGTGCGAGACCAGGTGTAACCGAACAGCGCATAGAGACCGTGCTTTGTGCTCTTGGTCTCAGCTTTCACTTCCAGAGAATCATAGCGAGCGTTGCCGATGCTGTCGTTGCTGGCAACTGTCTGATAGAACCCCGCGTAAGGAAACGTTCCAAAGCCGCAGCCCAGAGTGTAACCAGAGACAACTCCGCAAGCGCTGGGCTGATTGAGGTTCTCGTTTTCCTGGCTGACGAGGATGTGGTGACTGCGAGAGCCCGCGTAGCCGGCCGTCAGCACAACATTACCCGGCAGCTGCCGCTCAACATTGATATTGAACTGCTGGACCGCTCCCTGCTTGAAATTGAGGTTCGCGGACTGAATGGTCCCCGTATAGGCAGATGGATTCTGAGGGCCGAGCAGTGGAGAACCATTGACGAGAAAGCCATTTGAGAGACCGCAACCTGGCGTTCCGAATGGAGTGCAGACTCCAGTGGGGAACGGATCAACCTCCGCATAATACGGCGGATTTTGCCACAACCCTTGTCCGCCCTGGTTCCAAGCGGAATCGTGAAAGATCCCGTAGCCCAGGCGAACGGCAGTCTTGTCACTCCCCATCGGCTTCCAAGAGAGACCGATGCGTGGTTCTAACGCAGTCTTGTCGAACTGGATGCCAACCCGCCCATCGGTTGCAATGCAAACCGTGCAGCTCGATAGAGTGGGACTGCCAGTCGGAACGTACCACTTAAGATTCTGAATATTGAAGTTCGCCTGCCGATTCTCGGCTTCAGTTTCGGGTGTTGCGAGAGACCACGCCAGTCCGATGTTCACCGTCACATTGTTGGTCATGCGCCAATCATCCTGAACAAATGGCCGCACCAATTTCCAACGACGGCCAGTCGTAGCGCCGAGGAATGTTTGATCGTGAGCCGCGAAAACTCCGAGGCTGCCGAGTAGAAGGTCGGCAATGTCATCCCCGGTCGCCAGCCCCGCTTCCACCACATAACCATCCTGGAAAGCGTTGTTTCGCACATTCATTTCCTCGGCGCGATAAGTTGCGCCGAACCGGATGTTGTGTTTCCCGCGAATCAGATCGAGCACATCGCCGGCAGAGTAGACATTGGTTCCACCCTGATAGGGCGCGTATCCACGATCACCGACCGAGAAATAGCTCGACATCTGGAATGAGGTCATGCCGCAACTTTCGCAGTCCTTGTTCGACTGGTTCAGGCTGGCGGGATAGCCAGTGATGGAATCGCATTTCGCTCCCAGATCAGCGCCAGGAATGCCAAGGGTCGCGGCTTCGCAGGTGCCCGTGCCATACGACAGGATGTGATTGAAAATGCGGCTGTACCCCACCGTCGCTTGATTGATAAGAGTGGGAGAAAAAATGTGCGTCTCGGTCACCACCGCATTGCGGCCGTGATTGTTAATGAATTGGTTACTGCCGAATGCGCCGGCTTCGGACCACGTCGGCGAACCACCGGGGACGTAGTTCGTGGCCTGGTCGTAGCTGAAACGGCCAAACGCAGAATCCTTGTTGGAGAAATTGTGATCGAGGCGGACGTCCCACGTGCCTTCGTTGAGTTTTCTCACCGGCTCGTTGATGTAATTGAAACCCGAATTATTAGTCACATTGGGCGCAGGATAGAGCTGAGCTACCTTCGCACCGATCGGGTTAATCAGAGCCGCTGGAATGACGTTGCAAACAGCGCCGGCCAGTTGGCTGCCATCGGGCTGGACGGGCTCAGGGGTCGAGGTGCCAGGCAAGCATTGGAAGTTCGTTGGTTCTCCCCCGGTCGCGTAGGGGTTGTTAAGCGTCAAACCGAATGGATTGCTGGCAAGGTTGTAGTTGCCACTGGCATCGGGCGTCAGCTCGGCCGTTGTGGGAACAAATCCGGTGAAGGTCACACCTTCCCTCTGCATCTTGGCTTGATAATCCAGAAAGAAGAAAGTTTTGTCTTTCTTGATCGCCCCACCCAGAGATCCTCCAAACTGATTCAGATTGAATTTCTGGGGCGACGTACCGAAAAATGGGTCTGCATCCAGCTTGGTGTTGCGGAAATATTCGAACAACGACCCGTGAAACTTGTTCGATCCCGACTTGGTGGTCACCAGCACGGTGGGGCCCGCGCGCTCTCCGTACTCCGCGGAGTAGTTATAGGTCAGGACTTTGAATTCTTCGATGTCGTCGAGCGAGGAGAAGATCGCAATCCCGCCCTCGTCCAGCTGATTGTTGTCGTTGCCGTCGAGCATCCAATCGGTTTCCTGTTCGCGGGAACCGCCGACCGAAAGCGAGAATGATCCTCGTGTCGCGGCTTCGCTACTGGCCGCGTTTGTGAAGAAACTCACCGGGCTCGTGGACGCGGTGGTTCCAGGTGTCAGGGTCGCCAATTGAACGAAGTTACGGCCGTTCAACGGGAGTTCGGCTACTTCCTGGGAGGTGATGACCTGGCCGAGAGTTGGAGTCGTCGTCTCTATGGCAACTTCGGTCGCGTTGACTTCAACGCTCGTGCTCACTGACGCGGGCACGAGTTTGAAGTCGAGTTCGCGGTGTTCGTCGATCTGCAGGCGGACGTCCTTCACCTCGGAAGCTTTGAAGCCCTGGATATGCACTTTGATGGTGTAATCCGCAACGCCGAGTAGGGGAACAAGGAAGTGACCGGTGGCGTCGGTGATCGCGTCGCGGGATACATTCGTGGCTTGGGCGGTGACGGTGACTATGGCGCCCGACACGACTGCGCCGGAGTTGTCTGAAACGGTGCCGGAGAAACTGCCGGTCGCCTGACTCTGCAGCAGCGGGCTGAACAGACATATCAGCGAACCGACCAACACCGCGAAACGCGCCTTCTGGTTCGTCATTTCTTGAACCCCTTTCGTTGACGCCGCACAAAAGAAAAGACCCTCCCCTCTTCCAGTGAAGTGAGGAGGCTCGCAGGACCACAGACTCGGCTTATAAATTGCCGCTTACCGGTAAGTCAAGAATTTTCGCAGTAGAGCGGATTCACAGTGATCGTTCTTTCGCATCGACTCATGCAGAAAAACTGCTTCGTGATGTTGATTGTTGAGACTGTGAGTTTCTAATGGAGAGCGGCACATCAGGACCGAGTGGCCCACTCGGCATCAAAGCGCGGACGGTCATAGAAGGATTTCTGAGTTCCCACGGCCGTCGTGGACAAGGCTGCGTAGAGGTTCGCGCGACGAACGGCTTCCTTTTCGGGCACTCCCTCGGCAAGAAAAACGGCGAAGCTGCCGATGAAGGCATCGCCTGCGCCACTACTGTCAACGGCATTGACGGCGAACGCCGGCACATGTTCGTTGCCGTCGCGGCTGGCGAGAAGAGATCCGTTCGCGCCTAGGGTGATAATCACACGTCGAATGCCGCTGGTCAGTAGTTGCTCCGCACACTTCTTCGCGTTTTCGACGTTTCTCACCGGGCAGCTTGTGATCGTCTCGGCTTCACTTTCGTTGGGAACAAAATAGTCGAGATCCTTCAGCGCGTCCAGGTCGACCGGTTGCGCGGGCGCGGGATTGAGGATGCAGCGAATGCCGTGCGTGCGCGCAAATTCGATCGTGTAATAAACGGTGCCCACTGGAATCTCGAACTGCAGCACGATGCAGTCTGCGGATTTTAGGGTCTCAGCGGCGGCGTCAACGTCGGCAGGCTTGAGCGCATCGTTCGCTCCCTTCACCACCAGGATGCGGTTCTGGCCGTTGGGCTCGACGAAGATGGGCGCGACGCCGCTCGACAGTCCCTCGACTTGTTTCACATGAGTGGGATCGATTCCCTGCTTGCGAAAATTCTCGATGGTCGCGGGACCGAAGAGGTCGCTGCCCACGCGAGCCACCATAAAAACCTCGGCACCGCAGAGCCGCGCCGCGACTGCCTGGTTCGCACCCTTGCCGCCGAAACCGAGATCGAACTTCTGTCCGAAAATAGTTTCGCCCGGCTTCGGAAATTGATTGGTGAATGTCGTCAGGTCAATGTTGGCGCTGCCAACCACTGCAATTCGAGGGCGCTTTGCCATGGGAAGTATCGCTATTAAGAAGCAGGCCGAGTCTATTGACCTCACCGGCGCTGTGTCAATGAAACCCCGGTTTGTGGAGCCCCGCACGCCCTCGTCCGGGGTGCGATGCCGCGCAACTGAAGGGCGTCCGCCCCTCCACTCTGCTATAGTGCCCTCCTCGGCAACTCGTGGAGGACCACATGCCTCGCAATGTCCGCTGTGCCTTGATTCAAGCCAGCAACGCGCTCTCGACCGAGCGCCCTCTCGCGCAAATCAGGAAGGCGATGATCGATAAACACCTGAAGCTGATCGAGCAGGCTGCGCGCAAAAAGACGCAAATCCTCTGCCTGCAGGAACTTTTCTACGGACCATATTTTTGCGCGGAGCAAAACGCGCGCTGGTACGAACTGACTGAGCGTGTTCCTGACGGCCCTACCACGCGCCTCATGCAGAAAATCGCAAAGAAGCACCGTATGGTGATCGTGGTTCCGGTTTACGAAGAGCAGATGCCGGGAGTTTATTTCAACACGGCCGCAGTGATTGATGCTGACGGCCGCTATCTCGGCAAATACCGCAAACATCACATCCCGCACTGCCATCCCGGCTTCTGGGAGAAGTTTTACTTTACTCCCGGCGATCTCGGCTATCCCGTGTTTGAAACCAAGTACGCGCGAGTCGGCGTTTACATCTGCTACGACCGCCACTTTCCCGAAGGCGCACGCATTCTTGGATTAAACGGCGCGGAGATCGTATTCAATCCCTCAGCAACGGTCGCCGGACTGTCGGAATATCTGTGGGAACTCGAACAACCCGCTCATGCCGTCGCCAACGGCTACTTCGTGGGAGCGATCAATCGCGTGGGGACGGAGAAGCCGTGGAGCATCGGCGAATTTTACGGCAAGAGTTATTTCTGCAATCCGCGGGGCAAGATCATCGCGCAGGCCAGCCGCGATAAAGACGAAGTGGTGGTCGCGGATCTCGATCTCGACATGATCGCCGAGGTTCGCAAAGTGTGGCAGTTTTTCCGCGACCGCCGGCCCGAGAGCTACGGCCCGATCACGACGCAGAGCGGAGCATCTGCCGCGGCTGACTGAAGCCCATGACAACTCCGCTCTCCTCTCAACTCCACGCTCGCATCGAATCCAGCCCTCTCTACAACGAGGACCTCGCGCCTGCCACGGTCGAGCGTCGGCACTGGGGCACGTACAACTTTGCGGCGCTCTGGATTTCGATGTCGGTGAACATCCTCACTTACATGCTGGCCGCAAGTTTGATTCAAGGGGGGATGAACTGGAAGCAGGCGGTCGCGACGATCTTCCTCGGCAACGTGATCGTGTTGGGGCCGATGCTGCTGAATTCGCATCCCGGCGCCAAGTACGGGATTCCCTTCCCTGTGCTGGCTCGCGCTTCGTTCGGAGTGCTGGGCGCAAACGTCGCGGCTGTGTTGCGCGCCCTGGTCGCGTGCGGATGGTTCGGTATTCAGGCCTGGATCGGCGGCGAGGCCATCAGCACTTTACTCGCGACGCTAGCTCCGAGCTGGAAAAATTTCCCCTATGGCCCCGGCGTCTGCTTTTTTGTTTTTTGGCTGATTAACCTCGCGGTTGTCCTCAAAGGGATCGATTACATCCGGGTGTTGCAAGGCATCAGCGCGCCGATTTTGCTGGGCGTTGGATTGCTCCTTTTGGGTTGGGCTTATCACGCGGCCGGCGGCTTCGGTCCCATGCTTTCGGTGCCTTCGCGGTTTACAACTTTTCCTGACTTCCTGAAGTTCCTGATCCCAGCGTTGAACGGCACGGTCGGTTTCTGGGCCACCGTTTCGTTGAACATCCCGGACTTCACGCGGTTCGCGCGCAATCAGCGCGAGCAGATGATTGGTCAGGCCTTAGCCTTGCCCACCACGATGACGCTGTATGCTTTCGTCGGAATCGCCGTCACTTCCGCCACTGTCGTGATCTACGGAAGAGCGCTCTGGGATCCCGTTCAACTGCTCAGCCGCTTTCACTCGCCCGTAGCCGTGGTGATTTCGCTGGTCGCGATTTTACTGGCCACGCTCAACGTCAATATTGGTGCTAACGTGGTTTCTCCAGCGAATGATTTTTCCAACCTGTGGCCGCGTGGCATCAGTTTTCGCACTGGCGGCGTCATCACCTGCTTCATGGGTATCGCGCTGATGCCGTGGAAGCTGCTTTCCAACTACGGAACGTTTATTGTCGGCTGGCTGGGCGGCTACGCGGCATTCCTCGGGCCCGTGGCAGGCATCATGATCTGCGACTACTTCGTCATTCGCCGGCGGGTGTTGCAGGTTGATGACCTGTATCTTCGAGGCGGGATCTACGAATATTCGCGCGGATTCAACTGGCGCGCTGTTGCCGCGCTGGCGCTGGGAGCGGGTATTGCGTTGGCTGGGTTGGTCATTCCTTCCGTGCGATTCTTATATGACTATTCGTGGTTTGTCGGATTTCTGGTTTCATTTGTGACGTATTACGGGTTGATGCATTCGCGCCAAGTTTGAAAGGGGCGCGGCTTTTCAGCTGCGCAGATATATTTTCTTGAACGGAATGATTGGCGCACCTAAAAGACGCGCCCTTTCAAGACTTCGCCAGAAATTCCGGGAGCACTTCTCGCGACCACGTTTCCAGCGACTGCTCCTCATCTCCGCACATCAGGTAAATATTGAACTGCGTAACGCCCACAGCGGCCAGCGCGCGCAATTTCGCACGATGAGCCTCGGCTGGCCCAATCAGACAAAAGCGGTCGATCACTTCGTCGGAGACGAAATCTGCATTGTCGCTGCCGACCTCGCAATGGTGCTGATAATCGTAGCTGCCGCGATCCTGCACAAACGAAGTCAGAGCCGGAGGCAGATCCTCAGGTTTATATTGCTGGATCAGATCCATCACATGATTCGACACCAGCGCGGGGAACCAGCGCACGCGTTCGCGCGCGATGTTCAAGTCATTCGAAACCCACACTGGCGCGGCCGCCATGACTTCGATGCGGCTGGGATCGCGTCCCGCGGCGCGAGCGCCTTCTTTGACAAAACCCAAACACCACGCAATCAAAGCCGGATCGGCAAATTGCAAAATGATTCCGTCAGCCACTCGCCCAGCCATGTGCAGCACCTTGGGGCCGTATCCGGCAATCCAAACCCGCGGAGAATCTTCCGCCCAACTGAGGCGCGTGGACTGACCGTCGTGTTGCACTTCCTTGCCGGATGTCAGATCGCGAAACTCAGCCACGGCCGCTTCCAGCTGCGACCAGCTTACGGGCTTCTTTCCCATCACGCGACGCGAACTATCGCCGCGTCCGATGCCCAGTTCCATTCGTCCACCAGAAATCAGATTGAGAGTCGCGAACAAGCTGGCCGTCACCGTCAGGTCGCGGGTCGCAGGATTTGTAACACACGTGCCCAGCCGCATGCGCCGCGTGTTGGTCGCCATCAACGTGAGCAGAGGATACGGCTCCTTCCACAAAACGTGAGAATCGAAAATCCAGCCGTACTGAAATCCGGCGCCCTCCGCCTGCCGCGTCAAGCCTACGATGCGTTCGACCGAGATGTCAGGCTTTAGCGCGACGCCGAATTGCATGGCCCTTCCCTTTCGTGGAAAAGCTACGAGGAACCGATTGTGAATGACTGACGTGAATAACTGGTGTGAACAACTAAAGTGCGGCAGTGTAGCATAGAATTCTTTTCTCATCTCGGCCAGCTTCACGACACCGAGCCGAAGGAGGGACTCGATGGGCTTCGACACGATCATCAGAAACGGTTCCGTGGTTACTGCGACGGATACTTACACGGCGGATATTGCGATCACGAACGGCAAGATTAACGCCATTGGGGCTGATCTTTCATCATCGAGCGCGGCGCAGAACGCCACCAAGATTCTGGACGCTTCCGGCAAACTCGTGCTGCCCGGCGGGATTGACGTTCACACTCATCTCGACATGCCCTTCGGCGGCACAACCAGCGCCGACGACTTTGAAACTGGCACGCGCGCGGCTGCGTTCGGAGGCACCACCACGCTCATCGACTTCGCGATTCAATACAAAGGGCAGCCGTTGCGCCAAGCCTTCGACACCTGGATGAGCAAGGCCTCGAGCAAGGCCGTCTGCGACTATGCGTTTCACTGCATCGTGACCGACGTTTCTGGCGGCCAACTTTCGGAGATGAACGATCTGGTGCACGAAGGCGTGACCAGCTTCAAGCTGTTCATGGCGTATCCCGGCGTTTTCATGCTCGACGATGGGAGCATCTTCAAGGCTCTGCAAACCACGGCAAAGAATGGCGGGATGGTTTGCATGCACGCGGAAAACGGCAGCGCGATTGACGTCATCGTGCAGCAGGCATTGGCTGAGGGAAAACGGGCGCCCAAGTATCATGCGCTCACTCGCCCCACAACTGCAGAGGCGGAAGCAGTCGGACGCGCCATTGCGCTCGCCGAGATGGCAGGCGCGCCCATCTACATCGTCCACCTGAGCTGTAATGATGCGCTCGAAAAAGTGCGCGAGGCTCGCGATCGCGGACTTCCCGTTTACGCCGAGACTTGTCCCCAGTACTTGTATCTCTCTCTCGAAAACATGGATGCGCCCGGCTTCGAAGGAGCGAAATATGTTTTCACCCCTCCGCTGCGCGAGAAATGGAATCAGGAAAAGCTCTGGAATGGCCTGAAGCACGATCACCTGCAGGTTGTCTCCACCGACCACTGCCCGTTTTGTTTTAAGGAACAGAAAGAAATGGGCCGCGACGATTTCACGAAAATTCCCAACGGAGGTCCAGGTGTCGAGCACCGCATGAGCCTGATCTACTCAGGCGGCGTGGCCAGCGGCCGGTTCAGCGTGAACCGTTTTGTGGAATTGGTATCGACCGCTCCCGCCAAGCTGTTCGGGCTGTATCCGCGCAAAGGGACGATCGCCGTCGGCAGCGACGCTGATCTCGTCATTTTCGATCCCAAGCGCAAGCACACGATCAGCGCCGCAACGCACCACATGCGTGTCGATTACTCCATGTTCGAAGGTATTCAGGTCACGGGCATGCCCGATGTCGTTCTTTCACGCGGCCGAGTTGTGGTGGACAGCGACAAATTCCTGGGACGCCCTGGACAAGGAGAATTTCTGCGGCGCGCGACCTATGCCCAGTTGCACGGTTAGAGCTTCCCTCATCTCCCTCGTCGCTCTTCGTACGCTGCCCGCTGTCTGCTCTTCGCCTTGTAGCTCTTCGCAAAGAAGAGTAGAGTTACACACTTTCCAAGGGAGAACACGATGTTCACGCCGACAAGTCACACGATTGCGTTGCTTATGACGATCACCAGCGCGATCTGCTGGGGATCCTGGGCCAACACTTATAAGGGCGTCAAGAACTATCGTTTCGAGCTTTTTTATTGGGATTACGCGATCGGTATTTTTCTAAGTTCTCTGATCCTCGCTCTGACCTTGGGGAGCAGCGGCCATGACTCCTCCAGTTTCGTGAATAATGTTCAGGCCACGGACTCTTCCAACATCGTCTCTGCTCTTATCGGCGGAGCCATATTCAATCTGGCAAATTTGCTACTCGTGGCTGCGATGGATCTGGTGGGACTCGCGGTCGCCTTTCCCGTTTCGATTGGAATTGCGCTTGTGGTGGGCGTGGCGCTGAACTTCATCCTGCAGCCTAAAGGCAGCGGCCCGCTTCTGGCCGTGGGCGTTGTATGCGCGCTGATCGCGGTAATTCTCGATGGCAAGGCCTACGGCAGCTTAGCCCGTGCGGGGCGAGCAACTTCACGGAAGGGCATCGTTCTGTGCGTAGTATCTGGAACTCTCATGGGACTTTGGAGCCCGTTCGCAACCTACGCCATGACTCGCGGGCATTCACTCACGCCCTATAGCGCGGTCACTTTCCTCACGCTGGGAGCGCTGCTCTCCTGTTTCGTGTGGAACATCTATTTCATGAAGAAGCCTCTGGTGGGCGATCCCGTCAGCTTCAGCGGATATTTCAGCGGACCTCTCTCCGGACATTTGCTTGGACTGCTCGGAGGATTGGTGTGGGGCTTGGGGACGGTGCTCAATCTCACGGCAGGCAAGCTGACGGGACAGGCGATTTCCTATGCCATTGGACAGTCGTCGCCCATGGTCGCAGCTTTGTGGGGAGTGCTGGCGTGGAAAGAATTTGCGGGCTCAGGTAGGAACGCAAAAATTTATCTTGCTCTCATGTTCGTTTTCTATGGGCTGGCGATTTTACTGGTCGCGCGCGCGAATGGATAGACCAGCACGGCTCGCGTAGAGGCGGACGCATTCGTCCGCCCTCGGCCTGTGCTCCCTTGTGCATCCCCAGGCTCCCCGGACGAATGCGTCCGGGGCTACGTAATTACTTTTGCGCGGCTTACAGCAACATGCCGGCAATGGATGCCGACATCAGGTTAGCCATGGTCCCCGCCAACATCGCGCGGACGCCAAGCCGAGCCAGTTCGCCGCGCTTGTTCGGCGCCAGGGCGCCAATGCCGCCGATCTGAATTCCGATCGAACTGAGGTTCGCGAAGCCGCACAGCGCGAACGTGGCGATGGTGAACGAACGCGGATCGAGCGTCGCCTTCATCGGCTTGAGCTGCGAGAAAGCGACGAATTCGTTGGCAACCATGCGCGTGCCGAGGAGGTTGCCGATAGCGGAAGCGTCCTGCCATCGTATACCGATCAGCCACGCGATCGGAGCGAAGATCCAGCCGAAAATTTCCTGAAGGCTGTAGGGGAACCAGTGAATGTGGATGTGAATCCATCCCATGATGGCGTTTACGAGCGCGAGCAGCGCGATGAACGTGATCAGCATCGCGCCGACGTTGAGTGCAAGTTGCAGGCCATCGATGGTGCCGCGTGCAATTGCGCCGAGAATATTGGACTCCTTTTCCATTGGCGGCATTTGTACTTTGCCGGCAGTGAGCGGCTGGCCGGTTTCAGGGACGAGCATTTTTGAAATCAACAGCGTGCCGGGCGCGGTCATGATGACGGCGGTGATCAGATTTTTTGCGTCGGCGCCGCCGGCGTAAATGTAAGCGGCCATCATCCCTCCGGAAACATGCGCCATGCCGCTGGTCATGATCGTCATAAGTTCGGATTGTGTAAGTTCGGACAGAAACGGTCGGATGGTCAGCGGGGCCTCGGTCTGTCCCATAAAGATGCTGGCGACAAGGTTGAGCGACTCAGCACCACTCGCACCCATGACGGTGGTCATGACCCACGCGCCGGCGCGGATAATGAGCTGCATGATGCCGAGATGGTAGAGAACAGCAAAAAATGCGGCGATAAAAATTATGGTGGGAAGAACCTGGAAAGCGAAGATGAATCCGATGGACGATTGCTGTTTGCCGAGCTCGCCGAAAATAAATTCGGATCCGTAGTAGGAAAAATCGAGCAGATGCTTGGCGCCGTCGCCCATGCGATGGAACAGCCGTTCCCCGGCCGCGACGCGTAGAACGAAAATCGCCATCGCGATCTGCAGCCCGAGCCCCCAAGCCACGGTTTTCGCACGAATGGCGCGGCGATCGGTGGAAAAAATGTAGGCGAGCCCGAGCATGGTCAACAGGCCAAGAATTCCCGTATATCGTCCCATCAGTTTTTCTCCCCGGATTTCCCAATGACTTTGTGCCCGATTACTTTGTGAATGAGTGGCCTTTTCGCCGGCGCTGTATCCGCGATTGTGCAGCTCGCCTCGATCAGCTGTTGGGCGCGCGCCGCTTGCGCTTCCGCGTTGTAGTAAATCGTCGCGATCGACTCCCCGACAGCGACTCGATCTCCAACTTTCTTTTGCAGCACGATCCCCACTGCAGGATCGACAGAATCTTCCTTGCGCTCGCGGCCGCCGCCGAGAATCACGCAGGCAGTACCGATTTGCTCGCACTGCATCGCGGCGAGATAGCCGGCCTTTGCACTTTTAACCTGCGTGGTGTGTCGCGCCTGAGGCAAGCGCTTGGCGTCGTCGATCACGCCCGCGTCCCCGCCCTGCAGTTCCACCATCTGCCGGAACCTCTCCAGTGCCGCGCCGGATGAAATCAGTTTCGCGCTCTGCTGTTTCCCTTCCGCCACCGTCTTTGAGACTCCCCCGAGATGCAGCATCCATCCCGCCAGTTCCAGGCAGAGTTCTCGCAAATCCTCGGGACCAGCGCCACGCAAGACTTCCACGACTTCGACCACTTCCAGCGCGTTGCCAATCATGTTCCCCAAAGGCTGGTCCATATCCGTGATCAGTGCGACCACGTGTTTTCCCATGCGCTCGCCAGTTTCCACCATGAGTTCGGCAAGGAAAATCGCGTCTGCCTCGCTTTTCATGAAGGCACCCGATCCAGTCTTCACGTCGAGCACCAGCGCATCGATACCCTCCGCCAGCTTCTTACTCATGATCGATGCGCAAATCAGATACGGACTTTCTACCGTTCCCGTGACGTCGCGCAACGCGTAAAGCTTGCGATCGGCGGGCGCAATCTCCGCCGTTTGCCCAATCATGGCGCAGCCGCAAACATCAAGCACGCGGCGGAATTCCGCCACAGGAAGATTCACGTTGAAGCCGGGGATGGCTTCCAATTTGTCGAGCGTGCCGCCCGTGTGCCCAAGACCGCGGCCGCTGATCATGGGAACCGCAACGCCAGCCGCGGCCGCGAGGGGAGCCAGCACGAGAGATGTTTTGTCGCCGACCCCGCCGGTGGAGTGCTTGTCTACTTTCTTGTGTGGCAAAGAAGAAAGGTCCAGCACATCGCCCGAATGCAGCATCGCATCGGTCAGGGCAGCGGTCTCAGGGCGCGTCATTCCTTTGAGCACCACCGCCATCAGCCACGCCGAAACTTGATAGTCGGGAATCTCGCCTTTCGTATAGGCGTTTACCAGGCCTTCGATCTCGGCCCGCGACAACTCGATGCCATCCCTCTTCTTGCGGATGACATCGATCGCGCGGAAGCTTTGCGGCACCGATGTTGAAGGGCTCACTGTAAGCGGAATCCTTCCGGAAGAAGTTCAGTGATGTGTGCTTGTTTGGGCCCGGCAGCACCTTGGAAAAAAATAACGGCGTCAGGGCCGAATTCATAGATCACCTGGCGGCACGCTCCGCAAGGCGAACATGCGACGCCGTGATCGTTGGCGACTGCAACCGCTTGAATCTCAATCTTCGGACCCAACTGGGCGACCGCCGAGAAGATCGCAGTTCGCTCCGCGCAATTGGTCATTCCATAGGAAGCGTTCTCCACATTGCAGCCAGAAAATATCTTGTTATTGGTTAGCAGGATGGCAGCTCCCACGTGAAAGTTTGAATACGGAGCATGCGCGTTCTTCATCACCTTGATCGCCGCCTGCTCCAGCCGTTTCCGCACGTTGGCGGAGATTGTTTTCTTTGGCATAGAGAATAGAGAAATGAATTCTGTGCGACACCGTCAAGTATTCGTTGCCCAGCGCCGAATCGTGCGCCATTGTAAACCCTTACCTGCGGTTCAAGTTCTTTTCTTGCCGATGCATCAACAAAACGGCCGAAGCACCAGGCACACAAATTCGCGTTGTGAGATGGCCTGCCGTACAATTGCACTTCGTGGAAGCGGCCCGTGTACAGGCGGCATGGGCGAAGGCGGACTGCAATGTCGGTCGATCGCGACTATCCTAACCTCACCCGCAAATCAGGAAGCGATCTAGCGGCGCGACGGGAGCCCGCGAACACGATCGCCACCCTCGCCGATCGTCCGCTCCTCTCAAATTCCGGAATCCCCCTCGATCTGAATTGGCTGCAGGAAGTTCGTGTGAACACAAGCGCCGTGGAGCGTCGTGCCCAGACGCAGGTCGCACGACGGACCGTAAAAAAAGAATGGCAGGCGGCATGGCTTCTGCGCGCAATTTCTTGCATGGATCTGACTACGCTCTCCGGCGACGACACGGACGACCGTGTGCGGCGACTGTGCGCGAAGGCAAGACAACCCATCCAGCAGGATCTGGTGCAGAAACTCGGGATCGAGGAACTCGGAATAAAAGTGGGCGCCGTCTGTGTGTATCACACCTTCATCGAAACCGCGCTGCATGCCCTGGCGGGAAGCGGCATTCCCGTCGCGGCAGTCTCCACCGGATTTCCCGCCGGCCTGTCACCGCTCGCCGAGCGCGTCGCGGAAATTCGCCGGTCGGTGGAAGCAGGAGCGCATGAGATCGACGTGGTCATCACGCGCGCCCATGTTTTCGGCGGACGCTGGCAGGCGCTCTACGACGAAGTCGCGACTTTCAAACAAGCTTGCGGTGCGGCTCACATGAAGGTCATCCTGGGTACGGGCGATCTGCTTACATTCCGCAACGTAGCGCGCGCCAGCTTCGTCGCCATGATGGCGGGCGCGGACTTCATCAAGACTTCTACCGGCAAAGAACCGACGAACGCCACGCTGCCAGTGAGCCTGGTCATGGTTCGCGCCATCCGAGAATATGCGCAGCAAACTGGAATGGCGGTTGGCTTCAAGCCGGCCGGCGGAATTCGCACCGCCAAGCAATCCATCGACTGGCTGGTCATGATGAAAGAGGAACTCGGCTTGTCGTGGACGCGCGCAGAACTCTTCCGCTTCGGCGCGAGTGGCTTGCTGAGCGATATTGAGCGGCAACTGGAGCACTATGCGACCGGGCGCTACTCTGCCGAGTACCGTCATCCGATTGCATAGCGGAATAATTGACGACGGAAGAGTTCTAACGAGAGAAGCGAGCCGAATCCGATGAGCATCGCCGAAAAGTTTGTCACCATGGAGTACGGGCCCGCCCCCGAAGATTCCAAAGAAGCGGAAGCGTGGCTGGAGCGTCATAGCCGGGGCTTTGGACATTTCATCGGCGGAGCGTGGCACGCGCCCGCGGGCGGAGACTATTTCGACACGCTCGATCCTTCGAACGGCGAGAAATTGGCTGCCATCGCGCAAGGCGGTGTTGCTGACGTCGACGCGGCCGTTCGTGCGGCGCGAGCCGCCTCTCCAACATGGCGCGCCCTCACGCCACATGCGCGCGCACGTTATCTCTACGCTATGGCGCGGCTGGTGCAAAAGCACTCCCGGCTTCTCGCCGTTCTTGAAACCATGGACAACGGCAAGCCCATCCGAGAAAGCCGCGACATCGATATTCCCCTGGTCGCGCGGCATTTCTATTACCACGCCGGCTGGGCGCAGTTACTCGAACAAGAGTTCCCGGACTACGAACCTTGTGGGGTGGTGGGTCAGATTATTCCGTGGAATTTTCCCCTGCTCATGTTGTCGTGGAAGATCGCGCCGGCTCTCGCGACGGGGAACACGGTGGTTCTGAAGCCGGCAGAATTTACTCCGCTCACTGCGCTCTTGTTTGCTGAACTTTGTCAGGAAGCCGGCCTGCCCGCGGGCGTTGTCAACATCGTGACTGGAGATGGCTCAACCGGTGAGGCGCTCGTAAAGCATCCCGATATCGACAAGATTGCGTTCACCGGATCAACCGAAGTCGGACGCGCCATTCGCAGCGCGACGGCCTCCAGCCACAAGCGTCTCTCGCTCGAGCTGGGAGGAAAATCTCCATTCATCATCTTCGAAGATGCCGACCTCGACAGCGCGGTCGAAGGCCTGGTTGACGGAATCTGGTTTAACCAGGGACAAGTGTGCTGCGCTGGCTCGCGGCTGCTGATGCAAGAAAGCATTGCAGAGACGTTGATGTCAAAGATCCGCGACCGCATGGGCACTCTGCGCATCGGCGCGCCACTGGACAAGGCGATTGACATCGGCGCCATCGTCGCCCGCGTGCAACTGGACCGTATCGAGCGCCTGGTGGCACAGGGCGTCGCCGAAGGCGCAACTTGCTGGCAACCACAGGTTGTCTTGCCCTCGCGCGGCTTTTATTATCCGCCGACGATTCTCACCAATGTGCATCCTACGTCGATCGTCGCTCAACAGGAAATTTTTGGTCCGGTTCTCGCGGCCATGACTTTCCGCACGCCGAAGGAAGCCGTCGAGTTAGCCAACAACACGGTCTATGGCCTGGCATCGTGCGTGTGGAGCGAGAACATCAATGTCGCTCTGCATGTGGCTGCGCAGCTCAAGGCCGGCGTGGTATGGGTGAATTGCACCAACATGTTTGACGCTGCCTGCGGCTTTGGTGGATACCGCGAGAGCGGTTACGGTCGCGAAGGCGGCAGAGAAGGCTTGCTCGAATACATGGAGCCTGCATGGTTCAAGCATGCTCCCGCACTGCCAGCCCAGAGTGCTCGCGCTGCGGCTCTGGGAGCCGAACATGATTCCGAACATGAAGATGATGAGAAGGCGGACGCCGGCACGCCTGCCATCGACCACACTGTCAAGCTCTACATCGGCGGCAAGCAAACACGTCCCGACTCTGGCTACAGCATGGAGGTGCGCTCACCCGCTGGCCATCTGCTCGGTGAGGCTCCGCTGGGAAACCGCAAAGATATTCGCAACGCCGTGGAAGCCGCTCGCAAGGCCGAATCCTGGGCGAAGGCAACCGCGCACAATCGTGCCCAGGTTCTATATTACTGCGCGGAAAATCTTGCCCAGCGCCAAAGCGAGATCATCCTTCGACTGGCGGCGGTCGTCGGTGAGAAACAAGCCGCAGCCGAGGTTGGACTCAGCATCGAGCGGATATTTTCCTATGCGGCATGGACCGACAAGTTCGACGGCGCGGTTCACAATCCGCCGTTCCGCAATATTGCAATCGCGATGAACGAAGCGATTGGAACCGTCGGTGTGATCTGTCCCACTGACGCGCCACTGCTGGGTTTTCTGTCGCTTGTGCTGCCGCTGCTCGCGGTGGGAAACACGGTGATTGCGGTTCCTTCGGAGAGATTTCCCCTCATCACCAGCGACCTCTACCAGCTTTTCGACACCAGTGATCTGCCTGGCGGCGCGGTGAACATCGTGACGGGCCATGTAAAGGAATTGCTAAAGACGCTCGCGGAACACGACGACGTCGACGCTATTTGGTGTTACGGAGACGAAGCCACGGTCGCGGCGGCGAAGACGATGTCCACCGGAAACCTGAAGCAGGTATGGACGAACGAAGGCCGAGTCATCGATTGGTTCAACCCGAAACTGGCGGAGGGCCGCTGGTTCCTCGAGCACGCCACTCAAGTGAAAAATATCTGGGTGCCATACGGCGAATAATCGGCGCCGTTTCATCCCGAGGTAACGCTCGGGTATTCTCCGCTTGCATCGCCGGGATTGTCCGACGCCCCCAACTCTTAGTCAGCCGGGAAGCCATTGCATTTGTCCTAGCCCGGCGCTAGCATACCCTCGTTCGGGTTCATTCGCCCGGCATCATTAGCTCTGGAGCTCTCTTGCAAGTAATTGTTTGACCACGTTTGTCAGACCAAGGAGGATATATGGGCATCGCAGTTTCCCCGCAAATTCATCCGCAAGTCGCAGAGTTCATCGATAAACCACGAAAAATGCTGATCAACGGCAAGTGGGTGAACGCCGCGTCGGGCAAGACTTTCCCCACCTATAATCCCGCCACCGGCGAAGTTCTCGCTCAAGTCGCGGAAGGCGATCGCGAAGACATCAATCAAGCCGTGCGAGCTGCGCGCAATGCCTTTGACAATGGTCCCTGGCGCCGCATGACCGCGTCTGAGCGCGGCCGGCTGATCTGGAAACTCGCCGACCTGCTCGAGCAGCATACCGAAGAGTTCGGCTACATCGAGAGCCTCGACAACGGCAAGCCGCTCAACATTGCTAAGGCCGCAGATGTGCCGCTCGCAGTTGACTTGTTCCGTTACATGGCGGGATGGGCGACCAAAATCGAGGGCAACACCATTCCGCTGTCGGTTCCGTACACCCCCGGCGCAAAGTATCTCGCGTACACACTGCGCGAACCAGTCGGCGTTGTCGGACAGATCATCCCCTGGAACTTCCCGCTGCTTATGGCCGCATGGAAGCTTGGTCCCGCGTTGGCTACCGGTTGCACGGTCGTGCTGAAACCCGCGGAGCAAACTCCGCTCTCCGCGCTGCGTCTCGGCGAACTCATTATGGAAGCTGGTTTCCCCGAAGGCGTGGTCAACATTGTCCCGGGCTACGGCGAAACAGCAGGGGCCGCACTGGCCGCGCATCCTGACGTCGACAAAGTTGCCTTCACCGGTTCCACCGAAGTCGGCAAACTCATCGTCCATGCTGCCACCGGTAACCTCAAGAAAGTGTCTCTGGAGTTGGGGGGCAAATCTCCCAACGTCGTGTTCAAAGACGCCGATCTCGAGACCGCCATTCCTGGTTCCGCCAGCGCCATCTTCTTCAATCACGGCCAGTGCTGCTGCGCGGGTTCGAGGTTGTACGTCGAGAAATCGGTCTTCGATCAAGTCGTCGAAGGAGTCGCCGAGCAGGCTCGAAAAATCAAGGTCGGCTCGGGTCTTGATCCAGCCTCCCAGATGGGCCCGCTGGTCTCAGAAGAGCAACTGAATCGTGTTTGCGGATACCTGGAAGCCGGATTCTCCGAAGGCGCGAAAGCTATTGCCGGCGGTCACAAGGCAGGCGACAGCGGATACTTCGTCGAACCCACGGTACTCGTCAATACTCAAGAGAATATGAAAGTCGTACGGGAAGAAATCTTCGGACCAGTAGTGACGGCGATGCCGTTTACGGATCCCGAGGAAATCATTCCCCGCGCCAACAATAGTGAATACGGCCTGGCCGCCGCCGTCTGGACACGCGACATCGGCAAGGCACATCGCATGGCGGAACAGCTTCGCGCGGGCACTGTCTGGATCAACTGCTACAACATCTTCGACGCGGCGCTGCCGTTTGGAGGGTACAAGCAGTCCGGCTGGGGCCGGGAAATGGGGCACGAAGTGCTCAGCAACTACACTCAAACGAAAGCGGTGTGCACGCGAATCGCATAGCCGCGAATCGCATTGCAACTCGCATTGCAAAACAATAGGGACGGTGGCTCCAGCCACCGTCCTTTTATTTTCGCAGCGTCGACTCTTTCGGAATTTATCTTTCCATCAACAGAACCTTCTCCGCCTCATCAATCTCAGTGAGCTTGACCTCGATGACTTCGCTCGCCGTGGTCTGCACATTACGACCCACGAAAGTCGCCTCGACCGGAATTTCCCGATGTCCGCGGTCAATCAGTACGCACAGTTGCACGCGCCGCGGCCTGCCGTGCGAAAAAAGCGCATCCAACGCCGCCCGCGTCGTTCGGCCCGTGTACAGAACGTCATCGACCAGCACAATGTTCTTGTCCTCGATCTCAAATCCTATTTCTTTTTCCTGCACCACCGGCTTTGGTCCGAGCGTCGACAGATCATCACGGTAAAACGTGATGTCCAAAGTCCCCACGGGCACCTTGGCGCTTTCGATACGAGTGATGATCTTGCCCAGTCGTTCCGCGATCGGCACTCCGCGGCGGCGAATTCCGACGAGTCCCAGACCTTCGACCCCGCCGTTTTTTTCCACGATTTCATAGGCTAACCGCACCAGTGTGCGCTCAATTTCGGATGCGGACATGAGTTGTGCCTTCTGGCGAAGGCCCGTCTTGCGCGAAGGAGTTTTTGCGTTCATGAGTAGTGGGTGCCTGGACCGGCTTCAGGCCGGCTACTCAATGTAGTCAACGCGCCCGAAGAGGTCAAGCGCCTTGGTCGAAGAACATTCAGTTCGGGATTACAACTCGGACAAATTTAGAAACTGGACTTGTCGATCGGCTTCGCAACTTCGGCTTCCGCAGCTTCATGATCGGCTTCGAGAACAGTCCCGGGTCCCGGGCATTCGGTCCTGATCATTCGTGCGAGTGGAGGATTCCCCTGGCACACGGAAACCAGATCAACGGCCTCAGGGTTTTGCCCCGCGGCATCAGTCGACACGATACCCACTCCCAGATTTCTGCCGAAGGCCTTGGCTCGATACAAGGCCGCATCCGCCAGCGCAATCGACTCCTCGGGACAAATGGCCTCAAACGCGCCCCGGCTCCAGGGATACGCCGACCAACCCACCGAGCAGGTCTTTCGCACCGTGACGCCGTGGCCGAGATCGAATGGTTCCGACGCAATCACTTCGAGAACGCGGCTGCAGAATGCAGGAGTGCCCGAGGGATCGGTCGAACGGCTCATAATCAAGAACTCTTCTCCACCCCAGCGCACCAGCACATCCGACTTGCGCACAACCGTAGACAGCCTCTGGGCCACCAGTTGCAGCAATCGGTCTCCCTTAGGATGACCATGCCGGTCGTTTACTTCCTTGAAGAAATCCATATCGACCATGATGAAAACCAGATCGCGATGATCCATCTTCCGAATGTCACTTCCCCGCGCGCGCTGGTAATTTCGCAAAACTTGCCCGGCCTCGGCCGTCAGGATCTCTTCGAGATAGCGCCGGTTCCACACTCCGGTCAACACATCGGTGAAAGAAATTTCCTGCAGTTCCAAATTCTTTCGCTGCAGCTCCAGACTATGCCATCGCAGCGAATGCTCTTTATTCTCCAGTTCGTCCTTGAGCCGGCACATTTCATCCAGGTTCTGCCGCGACGACTGCAGCAGGTTGAGCAATTCCTGATCCAGCAAGTGCTGCTTAAGAAATACGAGTGCACCCATCACGATCATGACTGCCACGGTCAGCAGCAGCCTGTAGGTGCGAACGTTGTGCGGCGCATCTCCGCCGAATTGCGCCCATGCCATCATCAGCGGAGTAATGAATACGGCCACCATGGCCAGACGCGCTTTCCAAATTCCGTAGCTGCGCGTGGGAGCTTCAAGCTGATCCTGCGTCGAAGCTTCGCGCGGCATGAAGCCGATGCGGACAAACCACGCCATGCCCGCGACCAGAGGCACGTCGAACAGACTGCCCGTGTAGTAAAGATGCAGGTCGATCGCCTCGCTGGCCATGAGTGAAGCCACGCAATAAAGCAACGTCGCCGCGAAGAGATGGAAGTAGATTCTGCGCCAAGCGCTCCGGCTTCGCCGCCACACCAGGAGTAGCCCGGCCGCCAGCACAAGTTCCTCGCTGACATAAAGCAGATCGAAGCTCCTGCCGTAAACCGCCTCAGTGAGGTCCACATACTGCCATGGGATCACGATGAAGAGATACAGAAACAGCCACCACGTCAGCAGGAGTGCGAAATCAAGCGTTCCGGCTCGTATCGAACGATCATCTTGTTGCAGATGCGGCTGGATTGCCACGGCAGCCATCATCGGAACAATATGCAGGAAGAGAATTACATCCCCGACGAATGGATTCGGCGCCTCATGCCGCAAGTAGACTTCGAAATAAGTCCACATGATCTGCGAGATCAGCCACATCCCAACCCCCAGACTCATTAGCCCCCAGAACAATCGAGACTTCGCGGAAGCCGTTTTCGCGTTGGCCAGAAATGCGAGGGTTGCGCCCAGCAGGAGGACGCTCTGCAGGATGTCGCCAAAAGCTGTGAGAGCAAATCCGCGTCGCGCCAGAACTGACAGCAAGACATGCACGCACACCACGGCGCACACGATGGCCGTCCACTTCCGGGCGTGCTGGAGCGGAGAATTCCCCACGCTTCAAATTGTATGTGCGCCGTAGCGCTCACACGTGTTACCAGAGTAACCAATGGAAGCGAAACCAAAGCGGCGTACTCAACTTACTGAAGTGCCGCACAAAAATGCTGCACAAAACGGTAAACGTCCTGATATGAGTTGTATAGTGGCACCGCAGCGACCCGGAAAGTATCCGGTTCGCGCCAGTCTCCAATCACTCCCGCCGCCGCCAATCGTTCGCACAGCTCGCGGCCTGCGCGTGGCAGTCGGATGGAAAGCTGGGCGCCTCTTCGATCCTGTTCCCGTGGCGTGACGATGGAAAACTTCAACTTCGAAGAGGCGTGTTGGCCGAGCAGAAATTCCATGTATCCCGTAAGCGACATGCTCTTGGTCCGCAAGCGTTCCATGCCAGCCTCCGAAAAAATCTCCATCGAGGCGCGCAAAGGCGCGAGAGCGAGAATCGGAGGATTGCTCAACTGCCAGCCTTCCGCTCCCATCATCGGATGAAAGTCCGGGCCCATCTCGAACCGACTTTCCTCGTTGTGCCCCCACCACCCCGCGAAGCGCGGCAGTTCCCACGCGCGTGCGTGGCGCTCGTGGACAAAACATCCGGCGACGCATCCCGGGCCGCCGTTCAAATATTTGTAACTGCACCACACGGCGAAATCCGGCCCCCAGTCGTGAAGCCGAAGCTTTACATTTCCAACCGCGTGAGCCAGGTCAAATCCCACGACGCATCCCTTTCGCTGCCCCGCTTTCGTGATTCCCTCCATGTCGAAGGCTTGTCCTGTGGCGTAGTTCACCCCACCCAGCAGGATCAGCGCAATTGAATCGCCTTCACGCTCGATCAGCGACTCAATGTCATCATCACGCAAACAAGACTCGCCCTCGCGGGGTCTGAGTTCGAGCAGGGATAACGCAGGGGCAAAATGATGGAATCGGATTTGCGAGCTCACCGCATACTGATCCGACGGAAAAGCTCCGCACTCGACCACAACCTTGTGTCTGTCTCTCGTGGGGCGGTAGAACGACGCCATCATCAGATGTAAATTCACCGTTAGTGAGTTCATCACAACGACTTCCGCCGGCTCTGCACCGACCAGTTCCGCGGTCTGCCGCGTAAGTAGCCGGTGATAGGGCATCCACGGGTTCTTCGCGTGAAAGTGTCCTTCCACGCCGAGTTGTGCCCAGTCCCGCAATTCCTGATCGAGATAGGCGCGCGCCGTTTTCGACTGCAGCCCGAGCGAATGCCCGCACAGATAAATGCAATCGTCGCCTGTCTTTGTTTTTGGAAGGTAAAAACGCTCACGAAAATGAGCCAGAGGATCGCGGGCATCCATTGCGACTGCAAAATCTTCACCAGCCTGAAAGTCGGCGCCGGTCACGAGACCAACTCCAGCGGCGTGAGTTCGTTGCGAATCAGCCGGTCGGCTATGCTCCAGTCAAGTTCTTCCACGTGCTCGATTGGATCACAGAGTTCCGCCAGCATGCGATCCTGCACCTGTCCGCGGCGTAAGGCCGTCGCGTACGGAATGCGATGGAATGTCACCATCGCGTACTTCGGAACAAACAGCTGCGGATATTTTGCTTCCAGCGCCAGCTCAACCTTCTTGCGCAACAGAAATCGTGGATCGGCCACACGATCTCTCATCTCAACAAAATTCTCGACCGCCAGATCAGCAATGGCATCGGTATTGATTTTTCGCGCGTTCTCGAACTCGCTGAACACCTGTGCCCAGTCTGCTCCGTGCCGGTCCAGCAATTCCAGCAGGCAGGTGCAATCCTCGAATCCGCAATTGATTCCCTGTCCGAAGAACGGAACAATCGCATGCGCCGCATCCCCCAGCAGCAAGGCCCGCCCTGCAACATGCCATGGCGAGCATTTGATCGTCACCATTGCGCCCGTCGGATTGGCGAAAAAAATCTCAGCCAGATCGGGCATGAGAGGAATCGCATCCGGAAACCGCGATTCGAAAAACTCGACCACGTCAGAAGGCGCAGTCAACTGGGCAAAGCTGTCAGGCCCTTCAAACGGCAGAAATAAAATGCAGGCGAATGTCCCATCGACATTGGGCAGAGCGATCAACATGTAGTTGCCGCGCGGCCAGATGTGCAGCGCATTCGCTTCCAGAGAATGTTTTTCGCCCGGACCCGCAGGAATGGTCAGCTCTTTGTACCCGTAGCTCAAGTACTGCTGCGAAAAATTGAAGCGGGTCAGCGTCAGCATTTCGCCTCGAATCGCCGACGCCGACCCATCACACCCAATGGTCACGCTCGATTCGACGGTCCGGTCCTCGCCAGTCCGCTCATCGCGCAACCGAAGCGTCCCCGTCTTGAGATCAATCCCCATGCAGCGCTGTTGGAAGCACATCTTAACGCCGTGCTCTTCCGCCGCATTCATCAGGGCAATATTCAGATCAGCGCGCGAGATCGAATAGATGACCTCAGACTCGTCTTTGCCATACGGTTGAAATGTCAGAGCAGATGTGGCCGAGTGCATCATCCTCCCCTTCATGGGAATGGCGATCTTGCGCATCTCGTTCCACAGCCCGGCTTCGTTGAGAGCGTGAATGCCGCGTGTAGACAGAGCCAGATTGATCGATCGCCCGGCGCTCATCCGCACGCGCCGCATATCCGGCCTTCTCTCGTAGATTTCAACGCGGAAACCACGCTCGACCAGGCCTAGCGCCAGCAGCGGTCCGTTGAGTCCGGCGCCAATCAGCGAGATAGCCTCGGCTTCACCAGTCATGAAGAAAAAGAGACAAAGTCAGAATTCGCGGTCAAGTTGATCAGGCTACTCCGTCAGCAGCGTCCGCGCCTCCCACAACTCCGGGAAAAACTTTTTGTCCAGCGTGAGCTTCAGGTAGGACGACCCCGCGCTGCCACCTGTTCCCATACGCACACCAATCACGCGCTCTACCAGCTGAATGTGCCGCAGCCTCCAGCTCACGACCAGCTCGTCGAATTCCGTGAGCCGTTCGCAAACGTCAATCCAGTCACGATGGCTGCGTTCGTCCTGGTAGAGCGAGAGGATCGCCCGAGCTCGCGCGTCGAATCGCTCGCGTTCCGTCGCGTTGTCATCGAGTTGCAGCTTGCCCATAGCGGTCAAAGCGCTGAAAAGGGCATCGTGCAGCGAAGGCTCGCGCAATCTCCGCTCCAGCAGCGCATGCGCTTCGGGCGTGGGCCGGTGATAGCGCAACATTTTTTCGTCTTTCAGCCCGCACAAGAATTCCAGCTCGCGAAACTGTTCCGATTGAAATCCGCTGGCCGGCTCCAGTTTGCCGCGGAACGCAAGAAAGTGTGTCGGCAACATCGTTTCGAGGATAGTGAATTGCTCGACCAGCACACGCGTAATCTCCGTGCAGCGCCGCAATAGTCGCGCTGCCTCGTAGACTTCGTCGCGCGACTCGGGATTCGCCCCCGCTGCCTGCAGGTTCGCAACCACCGCGTCCAGGTCGTGCAGCAACTCTTTGAACCATAGTTCGTAGGTCTGGTGCACGATGATGAACAACAGTTCGTCATGATGCGGCGGAGAAGACTGTGATTCCTGCAGCTTCAGCAGCTCTGGAACTTTGAGATACGAACTGTAAGTCAACCCCTCGCCCAGCGGCACAATGGGTGCTCCGTCATTTGCACCCGCTGTTTCTCGCGCCACAACGCTCGTCGCGCGGAGACCAAGAAACTCCTCCGCATTCCCGCCCAACAGTCGCTCTTTGGCAGGCTCGGGCAAGTGACTCGATCGTATCAACGTCCCGACGCGATGTTCGCCGAGCGGGAAAGGATAGTCCGACCCCAGCATCACGCGCTCCGTTCCCATGGTGCCCACCAGAAACTGCAGCGCGCGCTCATCAAACACCGCCGAATCGACATAAAAGCGATTCAGATACTGGCTCGGCGGCAACTCACATGCGCCGCGCGCCACCGGATGATGCTGCCAGGCATTCTCCAGGCGTCCCAAGAGAAATGCAAAACTTCCTCCACCGTGCGCGAAGCAAATTCGCAACTTCTGCGGCAGTTTGTCGAATGCTCCACCGAGAATCATCGCGACTATGCCGAGCTGCGTCTCGGCGGGCATACCCACCGTCCACGGCATCATGTACTTCGGCATGCGCTGCTGCCCCAGCATGTCCCACGGATGCACCAGCACCGCCGCGCCTTCATCCGCACAGTGATGCAAAAACGTCACGAGGCCGGGATCATCCAGATTTTTCTCTCCAACATGATTTCCTATCTGCACCCCGAGATGGCCCGCACGCATGCATCGGCTCAATTCTTGGCAGGCAGCATCAACATTCTGCAACGGAACCTGGCACAACGACTTCAGCCGGCCCTTCCCTTGCGAGCACAGTTCCAACACCGCATCGTTGAACAGGCGTGCGCAATCGAGCGCGTGCTCCGCCGGTCGCTCGTACGCAAACAGAACCGGCGTAGCCGACAGGACCTGCATCTCGATACCATCGCGGTCCATTTCGTTGAGGCGAACTTCAGGGTCCCAGCAGGCGGAGTAAATCTGGCGGAAGAAGCGATCGCCCACCATGATCTCCGCATTGCCCGCTTCGGTATGCTTAATCCAGGGCCAGTCGGGAGTGCCGTAGCGTGCCGCCAGATCCGGCCACGCGCGCGGAAAGAAATGATTATGGATGTCGATGACTGGCATCTTCACTGTTTGCCGGGATGCACCGCGCCGCAATGTTTGCACTTGCGCAGGCTCTCGTTACTGTAGAACTGTTCGAATAGCGGCGGCAAATCGCGCACAATGCTTTTCAGTTTCACTTCCGCGCGATGCACCAACTGATGACAATTCTGGCAATACCACTCGAAGCCATCCACTTCGCCCTCCGGTCGCGGCATTTCGACCACCACTCCGATTGTTCCCTCTCGCAGACGCTGAGGTGAATGCCGCATGTGCTTCGGCAGCAGAAAAATCTCACCCTCGTTGATTGGAATCTCCAGCGGCGGTTTGCCTGGAGTCTCCATGACGCGAAGAAAAATGTCACCCTTTAGCTGGTAGAAAAACTCTTCGGTGGGATCGTCATGATAATCGCGCCGGTTGTTTGGCCCTCCGACCACCGTCACCATCATCTCGCCGTCCTCCCACACCTGCGCATTACCCACCGGCGGTTTGAACTTTTCTTTATTCTCTTCGATCCACGCCTGAAAATTGAACGCCTTTAGGTTCTTGATGGACGGCATCGCAACTCCCTCACTTCTCCGGTTTGTACGCCATCGCCCGGATTTCGATCAGCAAATGCGGGTGTGGCAACTGGTGCACAGCCACGGTTGTTCGAGCCGGCCCTTCGTAGCCGAAGTACTCGCCATACACTTCGTTGTATCCCGCGAAATCATTCATGTTTACCAGGTAGGTGGTCACTTCGACGACGTCTTCGAGTCGTGCGCCTACATTCTTAAGAATCTCGCACACATTCTCGATGACGGCCTTGGTCTGTGCCCGAATATCGAGATGCGCCGTGCCCATCTCGTCGACCTCTGCTCCCGCAATCGTGTTGTCGGCGCGCCGCGCGCTCGTTCCCGACACAAAGAGAAAGTCACCGGCGCGCTTGACGTGCGGGTATTTTCCGCGCGGCTGCGCCTTCCCAGCGATCACTCTGCTCTCAACTTTCCCCATCTCTAAATCTTTGCGTTTCCGCCGGACCCGTTGAAGTTCTCACAGCCGGATACAAATATTGTTCAGCTCTGAATAAAAATTCAGCGAGTGCATGCCGCCCTCGCGCCCGATCCCGGAAAGCCCCGCGCCGCCAAACGGCGTACGCAGATCCCGCAGGAACCAGCAATTCACCCACGTGATGCCTACGTTCATCTGCTGCGCCACGCGGTGCCCGCGCTTCAAGTTCGTCGTCCAGATCGACGCGGCCAGCCCGTATTTCGTGTCGTTCGCCAGGCTCACCGCTTCCTCTTCCGTATCAAAGGGAGCGACATGACACACCGGCCCGAATATTTCTTCTTTCACGCAACGTGCCGATTCCGCCAACCCAGTATAGATCGTCGGCTGCACGTAAAAGCCCTTGTCCAGCTCACAGCCGAGCTCACTGCCGAACTCGGGAATGCCGCCTCCGGTCACCAGCGCAGCTCCCTCTTCGCGCGCGAGCCGGTAATATGAGAGCACTTTTTCGCGATGCTGCGATGAAATCAGCGGCCCAAGGTCCGTGGTCTTCTCCAAAGGAGATCCGATTCGCAGGCTCTCTGCCTTGCCCTTTAGCGCCGCAACAAACCGGTCGAAGATGGCGCGCTCGACATAAACCCGCTCGGCGCAGAGGCATACTTGCCCGGTGTTGAGAAATACCGCCTCGCTGATCCCATTCACCGCCTCTTCAAAATCACAGTCAGCGAATACGATCGCCGCATTCTTGCCACCGAGTTCAAAAGAGACGGGCTTCACCGAAGCCGCTACTGTTTTCATGATGGCAGCTCCTGTCTGCGACTCGCCGGTAAACGTCACCGCGTTCACATCGGGATGCTGCGTGAGAAATTCGCCCGCTGAATTCGGCCCGAACCCGTGGATTACGTTGTACACTCCGTCCGGAACGCCGGCTTCTTTCATCACCTCGGCGAGCAACGTCGCCGTCGCGGGAGTTTCCTCGGACGGCTTCACTACCACTGTGTTGCCGCAGGCCAGCGCCGGAGCGACTTTCCAGGTCAGCAGCAAGAGAGGAAGATTCCACGGAGTAATGATCGCCACAACGCCGAGCGGCTTGCGCACGGCATAGTTCAGCGCACCTTTGCCATCCGGAGTCTCTGTCTGAAACGATTCCAGCCCCGCCGTCTTGATCAAGTCGGCGAACACCCGAAAATTCGCGGCCGCGCGCGGAACGTCCAGCCTGGAAGCCAGCGCCAACGGCTTGCCCGTGTCCGCTACTTCCGCCGCCACAAAGGAATCGAACCGCGCCTCTATCGCGTCCGCCACGCGATTGAGCCGGGCCGCGCGTTCGCGGACTCCCAACCGGCCCCACTCTCCTTGCAAGGCTTTGCGGGCCGCCCGCACAGCATCATCCACAATAGACTCATCGGCTTCCGTGACTTGGGCGATCACGCTGCCGTCCGCCGGATTCACGTCGGCGAACTCCCGCTTCCCGCGTACAAATTGCCCGTTGATGTAGTTCAGGATGGACTTCAATTGCCGGGAACCCCGCCGAATCGTAACAGCCTCAGGCGCGGCGAAGCAACGTCGAGGTAGAAGGCTCAGTTCTTGCGTTCTTGCAAATATCGCTGCAGCGCATCCTGCCACGCCGGTGTGGAAATTCCGTATTGTTGCAGGCTCTTCGGCGACAGAACGGAATATCCCGGACGCGGCGCCGGACGCGCCATTTGCTGACTGCTCACCGGACGCACTTCCGTGGCAAATCCCGCGCCTCTTACGATCTCTTGCGCGAACTCAAACCACGAGCAATCTCCGGAGTTCGTGACATGCACGATTCCACGGGCCTGGTTGTGGCACAACCCGATGATCGCCCTCGCCAAGTCTACAGAATAAGTCGGGCAGCCACGCTGATCATTGACGACGTCCAGCGTTGGCCGGCTCGCTGCCAGTCTCAGAATCGTATCTGGAAAACACTTTCCGCCCGCCCCAAACAGCCACGAAGTCCGGGCGATGCAGCACTCCGGCAGAACTTCAAGCAGCCCAACTTCTGCCTCCGCCTTCGACCGGCCGTAAACGCTCTGCGGATTCCGCACATCATCCGCTTCATACGGCGTAGTTTTCTTCCCATCGAACACGTAATCGGAACTGAGAAATAAAAGCTTCGCGCCTATGTGCTTCGCCGCCTGTGCGACATTGGCTGCCCCGTCACGATTCACCGCAAACGCCAGGTCCGGATGACTCTCGCAGCCGTCCACATCGGTGTAAGCCGCCGCCAGCACAATCCAGTCGGGACGAGCTTTCTCCACGACTTCTCGAACTTTGCCTGGGTCACGAATGTCCACGTCTTTCGATCCTAGACCGAGAACGTCGTCTCCGCTCCATTCGCGCACGAGCGCCTTGCCCAAAAGACCCGAGGCGCCAAGGATCATCACTTTCATTTTTTCAGGTTCCCGGATGCGTCAGCTCAGAATACTTTTTCCCGCAACAACTGCAGCAAATATGCGCCGTACCCGCTGTTCTTCATGGTGCTGCCAATCTGTTCGACTTGGGCAGCCGTAATGTAGCCCGAGCGATACGCGATCTCCTCCGGGCACGCCACCATCAGCCCCTGCCGTTTTTCGATGGCCTGAATATAGAGCGCCGCATCCATCAGCGATTCATGTGTGCCGGTATCCAGCCACGCCATGCCGCGCCCCATCACTACAACTTCCAGTTGTTCTTGCTTGAGGTAAACCCGGTTGACATCGGTGATCTCCAGTTCGCCGCGCGCGCTCGGTTTGAGCGACTTCGCAATCTTCACCACTTGGTCATCGTAAAAATAAAGTCCGGTCACCGCATATCGCGATTTCGGCTGCTTGGGCTTTTCTTCGATACTCAGCGCGCGCCCCTTGGCGTCAAACTCCACCACCCCGTAGCGCTCCGGATCGTGCACCGGATAAGCGAACACCCGCGCCCCTTGCACTTTAGTCGCCGCCTCGCGCAGATCTTTCGCCAGATCGTGCCCGTAGAAAATGTTATCCCCCAGCACCAGGGCGCACGGGCTGCCGTCCAGGAATTTCTCGCCCAGCAGAAACGCCTGCGCGATCCCCTCCGGCTTGAGCTGCACCTGGTACTGCAGGCGAATTCCGAACTGGCTCCCATCCCGCAACAGCGCCTGAAATTTGGGTGCATCATCCGGCGTCGAAATCACCAGCAGATCGCGGATTCCCGCCAGCATCAGCGTGCACAGCGGGTAGTAAATCATGGGCTTGTTGTATACCGGCAGCAGACTTTTCCCCATTGCCTGGGTCGCCGGATACAACCGCGTGCCCGACCCTCCCGCCAGAATGATGCCTTTGTATCGCGTGCTTTCTTGCATGTTTTGATCTGTCTTTCAGTGTTGAATTCTTCGCCACTAGCCGGAATAGTGCGTGGCCACCCACTGCCGATAACTGCCGCTGGTCACGTCCCGCACCCAAGCCTCATGCTCAAGATACCAGCGAACCGTCTGGCGAATCCCGCTTTCGAATGTCGCCTTTGGCTTCCAGCCCAGTTCGCGCTCGATCTTGCGCGCGTCCATGGCGTAGCGGCGGTCGTGTCCTGGACGGTCCTTCACAAACTTGATCAACTCCCGGCGCGAGCCTGCAGCACGCGGCACCATCTCATCGAGAAGATCGCAGATGGAGCGCACGATCTCCAGGTTCGGCTTCTCATTCCAGCCGCCGACGTTGTAGGTTTCACCCGCCCGCCCGCCCCGAAGCACGGTAGCGATGGCTTCGCAATGGTCCTCCACATAAAGCCAGTCGCGGACATTCTTGCCGTCTCCGTACACCGGCAGAGGTTTGCCCTCTCGCGCGTTTAGAATCATCAGTGGAATCAGTTTTTCCGGAAACTGAAAGGGGCCGTAATTATTCGAGCAATTCGTGGTCAGCGTGGGCAGTCCATACGTGTGGTGATACGCGCGCACCAGATGGTCAGATGCGGCTTTCGACGCGGCATACGGACTGTTCGGCGCGTAAGGCGTGCTCTCACTAAACGGCGGATCGTCGGGCCCCAGCGAACCGTAGACTTCGTCCGTCGAGACGTGCAAGAAGCGGAAGTGCCTTCGCTCTTCGTCGGGAAGTGCCGTCCAGTAGGCCCGCGTCTCTTCGAGCAACGCGAAAGTCCCGTCGACGTTCGTGCGGATGAAATCCTCCGGCCCCCGGATTGACCGGTCCACATGGCTTTCCGCCGCGAAGTGCACAATCGCGCCGGGTCGATGTTTTTCAAGCAGTTGCCGAACCAGGGCACGATCGCCAATGTCGCCGTGGACGAACTGATACGGCCGTTCGGTTCCGATGCTCTCCAGATTGCGCAGGTTTCCTGCGTACGTCAGCTTGTCCAGATTGACGATCGATGCCGACTCCTCCCGCATCGCCTGCAGAACGAAGTTGGACCCAATAAACCCCGCGCCCCCAGTAACCAGAAGATTATTTCGCATGCAAAGTGTGGCTGGTTTGCCGAGGGCAGGCACCGCCGCGCCCCTCGCAAGCCAGCGTTTGATTGTAAATTAAAAAGGACAGGGCTGACCCTGTCCTTTTCCTCCCGCATCGCTGTTTTCCTGCTTTTCCGCGCTTACCGAAGATGAGCGAAGGTGACTATCCAGCTCGCCGTTCCGCGCCCCCGTCCTCAATAGCCTCTATAACTCTCGCGTTTGGCTTCTTGGCTCGCGCCTCCCACGTTTCCCATCCCATCACCTTGAAGTAGGCCTTCTCAATCTCTTCGGCGACCTTTTGCCACTGATAGTGCTCCACGATTCTCTTCTTCGCCGTCTTCCCCGCAGCCTCCCGCACCGCAGGATTTGCAATCAGGAATTGCAGGCGGTCGGCCAGATCCGCGGCATCGCCGCGCTGGAACGTGAACCCAGCTCCGTCGACCACTTCGCGGTTTTCCGGAACATCACTCGTCAGCACACACAGGCCAGCTCCCATAGCGTCCAGCAACGCCAGAGACAGTCCCTCCAGATCCGACGGCAACACAAAGATCATCGCGTTGGTCAGCAACTCGTCCAGCGTGTCGCCCGAAACCGAGTTGAGCATGCGAATGCGATCGCTGGCATGCGACCGCAGTTCCCGGCTGTAATCGTCGCAGTAACTCGATGGCCCGGCCATCACCAGTTTCACATCGGTCTCGATCTGCTCAAACGCCTCAACCAGCAAGTGGCAGCCTTTCTCCGGCGAAAATCTTCCCAGGAACAGAACGTACTTTCCAGGTTCGAGACCCCACTCCAGGATTTTCCTCGGCTCGCTCCGTTCCCGCAGCACTCCGCCGTTCGGCACATAGAACGCTTCAATCCCGTGGATCTCACGATAGCGCCGTTGCAGAGTCTGCGACACCACCATGGTCGCATTGGGCAGGTGCACGGACGCCCGCTCTCCCAGTCGCAGCACGGCCGAAGCCACACGTCCCCATTTCTTTCGCTGCCAGTCCAGACCTTGGACCGTTACGGTGGTCTTCTTTCCCAGCAGGCGTGGCAAGAACGAAAACAGGGCCGGCCCCAGCGCGTGATAGTGCACCACGTCATATTTTTGCGTGAGCGCATGCGCCGTGCTCAGCAGCGTGTGAATTACGGTTTCCAGGTGCTTCGACCGGATCGTGGGCAGCCGCACCAGCCGCATGCCATTGTGTTCCGCCAGCGCCGGGGTGAAGTAGTTTCGGCAGTAGACGGTGACCTCGTGTCCCATCTGCCCGAGCCGCTTCCCGACCTCTTCGTAATAGGTCTCAATTCCGCTGTATTTGGAAATCACTCCCCGCCCGCCGATGAACGCAATCCGAAGCGGCCGCTGCTCCGCCGCAATCGCGCTCTCAGGCGGCGGCCCAGGCGGTTGCTCCGAAGCCCGACGCGGTGACTCCCTTACGACTGCGATCGCCTTCCGGTTCCCCTTGTGCTCGACCAAGGCTTCGTACACTCCCAGAAGTTTCTGATAATGTCCCTTGGGCGTATGCCCCTCTCGCACCTTCTCCCATCCGGCGCGCCCCATTTTCTCGGCCAAATCCGGCCTCGATCCCAGCGAGTGAATCGCCTGCGCCAGTTGACTCACATCGCCCGTACGAAACAGCAATCCGGTCTCACCCTGATAAACTAATTCCCGCCTCGATCCCATATCCGAAGCCACTACCGCTCGGCCTTCGGCGTAAGACTCGAGAATGGTCTTCCCGAGAGTTTCGTACGCGTGGGAAGGCAACACTGTGAACTGTGACCCGGCGATCAGGGAATCCCGTTCCGCACTTCCCACATGACCCACAAACTCCACATTCGACAGCCCCAGTGAAACTGCCAATTCCTGTAACTCGCCGCGCTGCGGTCCGTCGCCGGCAACAATCAACCGCATCTGGGGAACCTGCTGCATCGACCTCAGCAAGTCATCGACACCCTTCTCCGCCGACAACCTCCCGAAATAAAGTAGCGGCCGGTCAAGACTTTTCGAGTCCCGGACGCTGTGAATCTCCTGGAAATGCGGCAGAACCTCAAACTTGCCGCCGTCCCATCCATGCTCCACAAACTTGTCGCGCACGAAGCGGCTGGGCGCGAGAAACAAGTCCACGCATTTGTGGTAAGTGCCCAGCCAGCGATGGACGTAGGCCTCGGCCGCCAGAGTCATCTGTGCGCCCCTCCCCGGATAACACTGCACCTTCATCGCATGCCAGTATTCGCCACCCTTGCACGCCTCGCACGCCTCGCCCTGCGCGACCAGGTTATAGCTCGGGCACAGCAGCTTGAAATCATTCAGGTGATACAGGATTGGAACTTTCTGCGCTTTCAGCTCCCACAGAATTGACGGCGACAGATGGTGATAAATATTTCGTACATGAGCCACGTCCGGCCGGAAATCGGCGATCATCGCCCGGATCCTCCGCCGCGCCTCGGTCGAATAGATCGCATGCCCCGCCCGCCTCGCCTTCTGCCACCATCCTGATTTGGCCTTGAAGTCGATGTGGGGCACGAAGTGCTGATCGTACGGAGTCGGCTCCCCGCGCGGATCGGCCATGGAAAACAACGCCACCTCATGGCCCTGCGTCCGCATCAGTTCCATTAGCTCGAACAGGTAAACCTCGGTCCCGCTGAACGGATAGTTATATTTGTTGCAATACAAGATCCTCATCAGGAACGCTCTCTGTCTGCGGGGCGATCCGCTGGATGAATAAGTCGCCGAAGGATTCCAGATTCTTGCCGCGGTTGAAGTTGTTGCGAACCTGCACCCAGGCCGCATGTCGCACCCAGTCCAGTTGCCATTGCGCCGGGCGCTCCGCTGCGGAAACATTGCCGGGATAAGCATTGGCGGAATGAGGATGATGTCCCTGCAGCAGCGAAGGGATAAGCAGCGAACGAATGAACAACAGGCGATCCACAAAACCCTCGAGCGACCCGGCTTCGTACAAAAATCCGGTTTCGCCCGCAATCACGAGCTCGGGAATCCCGGTGATCGCTGGCGCCAGCACGATCTTTCCGCGTGCCATGGCCTCCATCAGCACCAGAGGAATTCCCTCGCTCCGGCTGGTCAGCACAACCACATCGGCCTGGTCGTATAGCGAATCCATACGCTCGCGCGGCATGTGTCCTAACAGGATGACCTGCCCTTCCAGACCGCATTTTCGAATTAGTGATTCCAGGCTGCGCCGCTCGGGTCCGTCGCCTGCGATTGCGCACTCGAACTCCACATTGCGATCTTGAAGTTGCTCGCAGGCTCGAACCAGGAATGCATGATCTTTCACGGCATGCAGCCGCCCCACAGCCAGCAGCCGGAGCGGATCGCTTCCCGTTCTCACGCTCGCGACCGGGAGAACCACGCGCTCGGCTACGTCCACGCCCAGCCGCGTCACAACCACTTTCGCCGCATCTACTCTGGGATAACGCTGCAGAATGTAACGCCGGTTATATTCCGACACTGTCAGGCAGAACGCGCAGCTCTCGAGCTTCACGTCGAGATAAACCCCATGCAGCAGCAAGTCCGATCCGTGCAGCGTCAGGCTGTATCCCACGCCCAGCAGCCGTGCCGCCGCCATCCCGATCCACGATCCGAAATATCCGTGGTGCACGTGAATATGCTCGATCCCACGTCCTTCCAGCAGCACCGCGTAGCAGGCGCCGATCCAAGTGTGTGCCAGCGCCTTGCACCGCTGGAGTGGCCCTTCCCGGCCACGGAAAACGATCCTCGCGACCAGAGATGAAATCCGCCCCCATCGGCGTACACCGAGCCACATTGCCCGCAGCAGAATCACTGCCGATAGGGGCTGCAATACCACTTCCGGTACGCATCTGGCCGACAAGGCTTCATCGAGACGCGGCCTCTGTACACTTCCCGCAATCACCCGAACTCCTCGCCTCCGCAGTTCCTCAATCTCTTCGATCACATACGGCTCAATGGCCGACGGAAACCGATTGGCCAGATAGGCAACCGTCAGCATGATCCCGCAACCTCCGCTCGCCGCCTCTGGGCCGCGAGCATCCCGGCCATGGTGAACAGCAACCCATTCACGAACTGATAGCTCATCACCACCATCGCCGCATTGACCCAATACACCGCCAGCAGAATCGGCCACATCTGATGAAACCGCTGGTCGAGGAACCCGTCTTCCTCCCCGGGGGGAATCGCACCGCGGCCCAGCCGCCACATCTCCCACATCAGCCACAAGTACAGCGCCAAGCCCACTACCCCGTGCTCCACCAGCAATTCCAGATACGTATTGTGCGGATACAGGATCTTCTCGTTGTATCCGCTGACATGCCGCGGCAACTCGGCCGGCATCTGATGAAAACCCCATCCGGTCAGCGGATGCTCCAAAAACATGTCCCAGCCGCCCGCATAAACCGCCGCGCGATAGTCCAACGGCCCCCGTTCTTCCAGCCGATCAGTCAGCGCCCCACCTGATTGATGTGCGCTCAAAACCACAAACAGTCCAACTCCTGCCAGCAAGAGCAGTCCCACACACGCCACCCGCAGCATGCGGTTCTTCGCAAGAAGGATCAGCGCGAGCACTGTTCCAGCAAATGACAACCAGACCGCCCGCGTCATGGTGGCCAGGATCGCGATCGGCACCGAGGCAAGCAACAGGACGACCTTTAGCCCTCGCGTGCTTCCGCGCCGGTAGGCATGCCAAGCCAGCAATCCCAGCAGGTTCAGCGATACCCCGTTGGCCACAGCTTGCAGCAGAGGTCCGCGCGCCCGGTCAGCGTGAAATCCCAGGCTTTCATCCAGAATGAACCGGGGAAAGATCAGCGAGTTCGCGCCCACCAGGAAAGCGATCGCGGTAAAGCTCAGATACGCCAGCACTACCAGCGCAAACCACTCAAACTGCCGGAAGTGTCTCTCCTCCACGAACACCAGGCCCGCCAAATGAAACAGCGCAAATGGCACAATGAATTTCGATGCCAGCAGGCTCCAAGTCTCGTTGTCGAACGGCTGCCCCAGCACACTGGCGAGCGCTAACCCGATCAGCCCGACCATCGGCCACGCCACCCGTTCCATCACAAACAGCCGTTGGCGAAACACCACCGCTCTTGCCAGCACCCCCACCACGAGGAGCCCGAACGCCACCCGGTCAATCTCATAAAACGCCACATCCGGATGCCGCAGCAACATTGCTGTCAGCGCCGCCAGAAACAGTAAAGACGGCGCTGCCGTCAGCGCTTGCAACGGACGCAGAAACACCTGACACGCCTTGGCATAGAACTCGCCTCCCGTCTCGAACCGTGGCGCTCTCAGGTCGGTCGACTGCATCAGTCCCCGCTCCCCTGCACTACTGCCAGAAATGTTTTGAGGAGAATGCGCATGTCCGACCTCAAACTCCACGTGCGGATATACTCCCGATCCAATTCCATGCCCCTCTGAAACGATGGATCGCGGCGCGCCGTAACCTGCCACAGCCCAGTGATTCCCGGCATCACATCAAGCCGTGACAGGTGTTCGATCTCATAGCCCGCCACATCGTCCAGGGGATGCGGCCGGGGCCCGACTAAACTCATGTCCCCTTTCACGACATTCCACAGCTGCGGCAGTTCATCCAGGCTGTACCGCCGCAGAAAACGCCCCAGCCGCGTAATCCTTGGATCATTTGTGATCTTGAAGAACGGTCCCGATCGCTGGTTGTTCTCCCGCAGATGGGCTTTCAAATGATCTGCATCGCTCACCATCGTGCGAAACTTGTAGCAGCGGAAAAGCTTCCCCTTCCGTCCCGCCCGCTGCGCACAATAGAAAACAGGGCCGCGTGAATCCAATTTGATTAACCCGGTAATCACGGCCAGCAGAGGCGCCAGCGCCGTTAAGGCCAGACCCGCAGCGGCCACGTCCACCACTCGTTTCAGAACCAGCCCCGCCGGTAGTCGCTCCGCGTGGAGGCAAATCACCGGCAAGTCCCCCACTCGTTCGTCGTGCGTCCCGGCTGCCTCGCATCCGAATAAGTCCGGAACAAATTGCAAATCCAGCCGCAGACGCCGTGCCTCGCGCAGCACCCTTATGGTCAGGCCTCGTTCCTGCGGCGCCGCCAGAATTACTTCGTCCACAAATCCCTTACGCGCCAACCGTGCCAGATCGCTCACCCGCCCGATCACCCCATTGCCCAGCGGCCCTTCGTTGTCCAGAAATCCGCACACCGTTCGCCCTGATTCGGGATGCCCGTCTACGTATGCCGCTACGCGCCTGCCGACCCCTCCCGCTCCCACAATCAGCACATTACGCACCTCACCGCCCCGCTGAGCACCGTGGCTCTGCCTCGCGCTTTGCCACCGCCACGCCCAGAGCGCGCCAAAGTGGAGCAAGCCCGCTCCACAGAACAGACCACTTGTGGTCCACGGAGCCCCCTGCAACCCATAGACGCAACACATCAAAGTTGTCGCCCAGAGAACGGACTTTCCCAGAATCCGCATCTGGCCCCGCAGATCGCTGCCTCCGGTGTCGGCGTGAAGTCCTTTGGTGTAGCCCATCAGGCTGATCAACGCTGCATGCAGCAAGGCGATACCCAGCAGCGAGCCTGGCGCTCCTGCCGCATAGTCGAAAATCCGCACATGCGGAAACCGTACTCGCAGCGGCACGAGCAGGGCCCCGATCGTCAGCCAATTCAGCGCCACCAGCGCGAAGTCGGCCGCCATGCAGCGCAACCACTTCCGTGCCATCCGGTTCTGCATCGGACCCGGTACGAATAGTCTCGGTGCGCTCTTCGGCGCTCTCTCCGTGCTCAGTACCCCCAACTCCGCCATTTTTCTTGCAGTATCCGTGCGAACCGATTGAGCCGGCTTCTTTCCGCCGTGAAACGCCGGAGCCTCACCGGGTATTAACCGCGCCCAGTCGACGACATGCGGCTTCTGTTGCTCTGGATTAAGAAAAGGAGAGGACACGTCAGATCATTTCCACTTCGTAGCCTTGAAGTTCACTCAACGAAGTTCACTCAACAACGCTCACCCTACAACCGCCGATAAATCCCCTCGGGAATCGGAAAGCTCCTGTCGCTCAATACGGTTCCAAGGATGCGCGCCTGCGCCGCGTCGAGCATTTCCTTGATCTTGCGCGCCGCAATCCGCCGCGTGCGATGGGCCGACAGCACCAGAATGATTCCATCTGCGAACTGCGCCGTGGCCATTGCCTCGTTCGATTCTCCGGCCGGCGAACCTTCCACTATCGAGTACTCAAACACGCTGCGTATCTCGCCCAGATAAGAATGCAACGCGGCGGTCCCGCCCTGATCCCCGGCCTTTCCTGCACCGGGCACGAGCCATAGATTGCTGTGCACGCGTGTCGCGGCCTGCCGAAGCGCGGGGCTTGCTTCCTTATCAGTCCGCCCCGTCCCGTCCGGACGGTAGGGTTCCGCACCCGGCAGCACCCGCGGATACGCCCCCACGACGGCGACATTTCCCGCCGTCTCCACCGCGAGGGCCTCGCCGACCCTGCGGCAGATATTCCGCACGTCCGTCTCCGGATCCAGCGCGCTGAATACAACTTGTCGCACTGGCCTCTCGGCCTTCGAAAAGAAGACTTTTCGCACCAGGCCTCGGATCTGTTCCCGGGCAAACTCTTCCTGATTCCATCCTCCCGCCCCTTGAACGCTGCTCTCCTCCGGACGCATCTCCTCTCGGGCGTGCGGCCGCTCAAACAACACACTCGCGCTCATGACCTGTTCGCTCATGCCGAAAGCCTCCCTCGCGAACTCTGCGGCAGCGATGCGAGAACCGGAGAATTCAAATACGCCAGCACATCATCCGGCGTGCGGAATGCCGGGTCCAAATAGTCCCCTGCAAACGCCGCGCCCGTGCCTGCCGCTCCGGCCGCAGCCAGGCCTATGGCCAGCACCATCCACGCCGACCACACCGGCAAGGCCGGAGCAACCGGATGCTCCGCAATGGCTACATTGACGATGCCCCTCTCATCCAGCGCGTCGTCCATGCGCGCTTCGTCCTGCTTCTTGACATACAGAAGATAGTTGTCCTGCGCGGCCTTCTCCGTACTGAGCAGATCATCCTGGGTGACCGCGTCCTCGCCCAATTGCTGCGCCATCGTCCGGTAAGCGGTCTCCTGCGCAGAAGTCGCTGCCTCCCGGGCTTGCAGCGCTTTCAATTGCACCTGCGCCTGCTGCAATTCCGACTTCGCCCATTCGTAGTGCACATCCTTGTCGGTGGTTTCATCCCGCAGGGGCAGCGCATTCTCTGTTGTGATCATTGCCTCGTTCTGCGCAATCTGCTGGTCGACTTCCTGTACCAAGCGATGGCTGGGCTCGAATTTTGTCAGCAATTGGGTTCGCTTCAGTTGCAGATCCAGCAAACTCGACTTCAACGCCTTCAGCAGGTCCGGATTATCGGCGGTGTGAACCTGCGTGGTGGTCCGCTCCGGCAGCTTTGCTACCAAGTCTGCGAGTTCCCACACCCGCTGTTGCGTCTCGGCCAGATCGATTCGCGTCTGCCGGTAATTCGAATCCACTTCGCTCAACTTCTGCAGCGCCAGATCGCGCTGCTGTGCCGCCGCCACCACTCCATGCCCCGAGGTGAAATACAGCAGCTTTCGCTGCGACTCATCCAGTTGCCGCCGCGATTCTCCCGTCTGCTGTTCGAAAAAGTGAAACTCGCCAGAGGGACGATGCACTTCCATATGCTTCTCCAGGTACGCATTCGCCACTGCCTGCAGCACCTTCGCCGCCACCTGAGGATCGTCCGCCGCATAGCTGACCGCAATCAGGTTCGTTTTCTTCACCGGCTCTACTTCCAGCTTCTTAGCCAACCGCCGAGCCGCCCGCTCCACTCGCTCCGCGTTCCCTTCGCCGAGCCGCAGAAAGTGAAACCAGTCGCGTCCGCCCCCTCCGGTCTGCTCTACCACCTTCCGCAGAACCTCATCATCCCGCAGCAACTCCACCTCGGAATTCAATTCCTCCTCCGTGATCGCCATCCGCGTCAGATCGATGGGAGCGTCCTCGGCCGCGCTCACTGGAGCGTCGGCACGCCCCTTCCGCACCAGAACTTTCATGCTGGCTTGATATTTCGTGCCGACCAGCGCATACAGGATCGCCAGCGCCAATACCGTCCCTGAAACGCAGACGAAGAGGCGGCGCTGGCGGAACAGCACCATCGCCAGTTCCCGCATGGTTGGCGGTGACACTTGTTCTCGCGCGCGAATTGAGTCTTGGTTTGGCATGGGAATGTGAGAGGTGTTTTCTAGAATTGAGTAGGACTTACGTACATGCTGAGGGCAGGCCTCGTCAGATAGGGGGCGATTTTTGAAATCGAATTCTGTGGGACAAACACCAGATCCCCCGGCCGAAGATGGGCATCTTCCTTGAGGCTGCGCTGCTTCAGCATCTTTTTCAAATTGAGCAGCCGCGCTTCCACCAGATCGTCATTCACTCGCCGGAACAGCACTACCTGGGAGTGCTTCGACTGCTGAGTCAGCCCTCCTGCAATCTCCACCGCCTCGGCCACGGTCGTGTCCGAGCGCAGTTCATATTTGCCAGGCTTGCCTACTTCGCCTCCAACAACAAAGTAAGGATGCTCAAAATCCTTCAGCGTCACGGCCGCCTGCGGATCATGCAAATACCCACGGTAGGCCTTCTGCACCGCGGCGCTGAATTCCTGCAGGTTCAGTCCCTGCACTTCGACCATCCCGGCGTCTTTCAACATGACGTAGCCGTCCGGTTGCACCGTCAGAGTCTGGTTGAACTCCGGCGCCACAGTAAAGCTCACGTCCACCACATCGCTGGGACGTAACCGGTAGAGCGGATAGCGCTCCCCTCCGAGTAAGGGGTTTCTCAGACTATCCGCTCCCCCGGGTGTTGCGGCCGTCGTACTACTGCCTCCCGCTCCTGCCCCGGTAAAGCCGGATTGGGAAGTTTGCTTCTCTCCGCCCAGGTCGGTTTTCTCACCCTGTGCGAACGCGGCCGAACCACACTCCAAAACCAACAGAGCGGCTGCTAAAACTCGAACGAATGTGAAAAGAGATTTCATTTAACGTTGTGCATTCGAGCGCCACTCGCTAACGTGACTCTCTATTGCGCAAGTTAAGCTCGCTCCAAGAAACCAGCAAGACATGGGAAGTACCGTCCACCAAAGTGGAATGCCCTCCCGATCCGAGAATTGGTCCTGCTACACGAAGGGTCGTATCGAATCATCGGCTTGCGCGAGTTTGTCCCAACACAGCGCGCTGAAAGCGCAGCGTGGCCGTCTCTACCTTGAGTACCTACAAAAGTAGACTTGCATGTTTGTCATGTCACACCGATCGAAATCAATCTTGCGCGTTTTTCCCGTCTTGAAACCAAATGCTGTGATCACCATCACAATCCACGCCCCCGTGAAGGCCCTTCGCACCGCTCGCGTACTTTTCTTCCACAACCCGGACCGAAACCAGCTCGCATTCTTGCGTACGAGAAATCGCAATTCCCGATTTGAGAGTGGCCCTGTAATTTTGTGTCAAGTTTCCTTGTGAACCCGACTTCTCCTCCCTACAATCGCGGCATCGTTTCTCTATTAGTTTTTGGGAGACCTGTTTGACGCTTCCTTCGTCGGCCGCCACTTCCGATGCAATGGGTGTACTCATTGCGGACTCCAATCGCATGCAGGCGCAGTTGCTGACCAGCGCACTGCGCCGCCACGCTGAGTTCCACATCACCACCTGCGCGATGGACACTGTCTCCATCCTCGAGGCAGTCAGCGCGAAACCTCCTCGGATCGCCGTGCTGTCATTGAACGCGCCTGCCAGCGTCTCAGAAACCGTGATGACGCTGCGCCGTTTTCATCTCACGCACGCAGAGATTCCGAAGGTCTTGCTGGTCGACACCTGCGACCGCGATCTCGTGGTAAGCGCGTTCCGCTCCGGAGCCCGCGGCATTTTCCCTCTCACCGACGGCAACCTTCGCCTGCTGTGCAAGTGTTTGCTCCGCGTCTCTGCTGGACAAATCTGGGCCAACACCGAGCAACTGAACTACCTGATAGACCTCATCTCCGAAGTCCCCTCCCTGCGCGTGCTCAACTCCCGCGGCTCATCCCTCCTCACGCCTCGTGAAGAACAGGTCGTCGCCCTGGTCGCCGAAGGCCTGGGCAACCGCCAGATTGCCCGCGAACTCAACCTCAGCGAGCACACCATCAAGAAATATCTCTTCCACGTATTCGAAAAGCTCGGCGTCTCCAGCCGCGTCGAACTCGTCCTCTACGCCGTCAATAACGGAGATCCTCGTAACGCCGAATGGCTCGCCGGCGCCACCCGCCACCCGCCCAGCGCGTGAATCGCCCCCTGGCTTAGGAGACGATTTCGTTCTGATGTAATAAGGAAGACTGCTGGATTGGATTCACGGAAATGGCAGGCGTCAGATACGACTGCGGCGACTCCACGATTGAAAACCTCACGCTCCGCCCTGTATAACTTGGGACGGAACTCCTTGCCCGACGCCGCTTCCAACCCGGGTCCCGCGCCGCCATCACAGCCCGATCCGCAGGGGACGCGTCGCTGGAGCATCCTTGCCGCCGGACTTCTCCTGCTCGCGCTCGCTCTGGTGGTGATCTACACCAGCCGCTCCGCCTTCTATAGTCCGCTCGCTCTGGTGGTTGTGGCAGCCATCGGAATCGCTGCCCTCCTGCTGCAACTTCGTCTGCGCAAAGACCTGGGCGGGCAGGTAAGCACCGGGACAAATAATACCGGGGTAAACAATGAAGCCGGCAGCGAAGTAAGTAATAAAGTCCGCGCCCCGCTCTGGCTAAATATATTGGGCCTGATCTTTGCGATCGCTGCCGTGTTCACCGACGTCTTCCACATCAGCGCCAACCTCATGCTAGTCGCCGCGCTGGGATCGGTTGTCTGCTTCGCCATCAGCGGCACGGCCATCCTGCGCGCCCTGCGCAAGAAGAAGATCTGAACTCGGCTTCCGCATTCCGGCTTCCGAGAGCTGGAAGCCGCCACTATCACCGTTTAAACTCCACTGCCACCGTCGTCTCCACCGCGGCCGGCTCCCCGTTCACCCGGTAGGGTTCAAACTTCCACCAGCGCAGCGCATCCATCGCCGCCCGTGCCAGCACATCCGGCCCATTCAGCGCGTGCATGCTCACTACCGACCCATCCCGCCCCACCACAATGTCCAGCGCGATAATCCCCTGCAGATTCGCCTTCCGCGCTTCCGCCGGATACGCCGGCTCCACCCTGTGGACCAGCAATTTCTGCATCACATCCGCCGCCACCTGCGCTTGCGGCTTCTCCGCGGCCGCCGTGTCGGGATTCTTCAACCCCGATTCCAACTCCTCCCATGTCCGATTCCACCGCCACAAGAAAACGCCGGCAACAAACGCCGCGAAAACCACGAAGCCAACCAGAACGATGGCCCATGCCGGACGTAGTTTCTTCTTCGGCGGGCGCGGTGCGGCGCCACCTGACTTTGCGCCTCCCGACATTGCCGCACCCGAGCTCGCTCCCGTTAAACCTGTCACACCCAAACTTGTCCCACCCAAGACTGTCTTACCCGAACTTGCCACGCTCGAGCTCGTCATACCCAAAGTGGCGTCGATTACACCGCCGGTCTCGGCATCGTTCTTTTCCAGAGCAGGGTTTTCCAGAACAAGCGCCGAACTCTCGGCGATCTCCGTCTCCACCTTCGGTTGTTTCGTCGACTCCCGGATGGCTGCCCGCTGCTCGGCCGACAGCCCTACAAACTCCAACCCACAGCGCAGCTTATCCTGATGTCGCACCATCGCCCGCGCCCGCAGCGCACCCGCCAAAGGCAGCCGAACCTCCACCCCTACGGTCTCGCCCGGAACCAACTCCCCCGCCAGCATGGCCGCAATCCCGCGCTCGCACACGTCCACCGACCGCCCCGGCACCGTGTCTGGAACCCCCGCCCGCAGCACGGTGACGTCCAGAGGCGCCTGCATCTCAAACCGCGGCACCCGCCTCCGCGATACCCCACTCCAGCTCCGAACTTGCGCCCCAACTGCCATTTTCAATCCTTATAAATAAAGTGTTGTCATTCCGAGCAAAGCGAGGAATCCGCACTTGGTTGTGTATGGGTCCGGGTCTCAGACCCGGACAGGCCGAGCGCAAGCTCGGCGGGCTCTCCGTGCTACCTTCTCAACTCCACAATCTCACTCCCCCGCGCAAACAGCGCGACACTGGCCATCCCGATAAACAACCCATGCTCCACCACCCCCGGCATGTCGCTCAACTGCCTAGCGAGCCCATCCGCATCCTGAATCTGCCCAAACCGGCAATCCAGAATGTGATTGTGTTCATCGGTCACATAAGGCTTCCCATCGGCACCCATTCTCACCGACACCTGCGCCCCCAGCGCCGCAATCCGCTTCGTCACCAGCGCCTGCGCGAACTTGATCACCTCCACCGGCAGCGGAAACCTCCCCAGCACCGGCACCTGCTTCGACTCGTCTGCCACAATCACCAACTGCTTCGTCGCCGACGCCACAATCTTCTCCCGCAGCATCGCCCCGCCGCCGCCTTTAATCAAGCGCAATTGCGGATCAACCTCATCCGCTCCATCCACCGTGACCGCAATCTCCTGGCACTCATCCAGTGTAGTCAGTGGAATCCCCAAACTCTGCGCCAGTTCCCCCGCCTTGACTGAAGTCGGAATTCCGCGAATGCGCAGCCCGTTCTTCACTTTCTCCGCCAGCAGTTTGATGAAGTAAGCCGCCGTCGACCCCGTCCCCAGCCCCACCACCTGCCCATCCTTCACAAACTGCAAACCAGCCCGCGCCGCCGCCTCTTTTTCCTGATCGTTTGCCATAATGGTGTGGATCTGTTCCGACTTCCCTGAGCTATTCCTGCTTTCTCGACCACTCCACAAAGTACGTTCCGCTCATCAGATAGTTCACCAACTCGGGGCTATTATGCGAGAGGGCAGTGCGTCCCTTGAACACGCCTTGAAACGTATTCTGGAGAAAGTAATACGTCTTGCCTGCCTCAAGCTCCATGTCAAACCCATTTGCGTTCTCTGATTGCGAAACCAGATGATATTTGCCCGGATCGAGGTACGCGAAACTGTACGTTCCTTCTCGATTCACAGCAACCACGCGATCATTGGCGTGCAGCTTAAACTGATTCCCACTTCCTGTATAGCGTGCAGCCAACGGCGGACAAACGAGAACGATCGTTGCCTTATCTGACTTGACCACCGGGAGAGGATTGTTCTTCTTGTCGATTCGCAGTGAATGCTTTGATTTGAGATCGGGCAATTTCTCCGGTTCGACCGCTTCTCCTACTTCCGGAAACGTCGCGATGGTGACCCGCGAACCAAAAAGAGAGTTCGCCTTTTCGATCACTCGCTCCGAGGAGTCTCTGGGAACCTCGAGGAGGCAATTCGTAATCTCCTCACCGTTCTTGTACTCGAAGTAGAACCAATAGTTTTGAACGTGCTCTCCCGCGATGGCAGGGCCGGCAACTGGACCAGCGAACGGCACGGCATTCACTGCCATCGCCAAAGCTCCGCCGCGCATATGAGTCGTCGTCTCAAATAAAATCTTCGTAACTGAGTCATAAGGAACTTCGACGTGTTCACGCGTGTCGAATTTATCCTCCGCCGGCTTTTCAAAAGTAAACTTGCGGTTTGCGTCGTCGAAGGTGAGGGTCCCGACCTTATCGACTAATACCCGATCGTGGTCGCTGCGACGACGATGAATCTTCACGTGCTTGAACGTCTCGGGTTCCGCAGCCGCACTCAACACGCTCGAAGCCAGCAACACGATCAGGACCAACAGCCTTCTCATACTCCAACCGCTTCTTTTTTGCTCATGCATCTCTCAGAGACTCTTCTCCGTATAAATCAAATACCCCGCCAGCGCCAACCCAAACAGCACTGTCAAGACGGTAATCAGATCCAGCACAAACCCCGCCGGCTCAAACGTCCCCGCATCCAGCTGCACCCGCGTCTTGCGATACCGCACCAGCCCCGCCACCACCATCCCCACGCCCGCAAGAATCGCTCCCGACCCCATCCACACCGACATCCCGGCTGTCCGCACCGGATGCCCCTCCAGCGCCGTCAACTGCCGCATGGCAATCGAGAACCGCCCAATCGCAAATCCAAACACCACGATCGCCGCCCCGGTCCGCACCCAGGCCAGAAATGTACGCTCATTCGCCAGATGGTCACGCGCCCGATTGGGATTCGCATCTACGTTGTCGGCCACATTCGCTCCCGATAAAGTTGTCATTCCGAGCAAGCGTTCTTAGCGCGGCGAGGAATCCGGGCGAGCCGCGCGAAGCGGCGCGTCCTTTGCACCGCAATAATGGCGCGTTTGGCTCGCTTCCCTATCAATCTCAGGCATACTCCCCACGACGCCAGCATTATTCCACAGCTTTCCCGATCACAAGCCCCGCGCCCGCAAGATTCTTGATCAACTCCTCTGGTACGCCATGCCGCTCCTTCAAATACTCAGGACTGTTGTAGGTGACCGAAACCTTACCTTCCGCGTCCTCCGCCACCAGCGCCTTCAGCGGCAAATCAATCGCCAGGCTTGGAGCCGCCACCATCAGCGGAGTCCCACCCTTCGGACTCCCAAAGATCACTACTTTCGTCGGCCTCATCTTCAGCCCAACTTTCTCCGCTTCGCCGCTATGATCGATCACTGCGAATACTTGCATTCCCTTCTCCACAAAAGCCGCCTCCAGCCGCCGCACCGTCTCACCCACTGAATACCGGCTGGCAACCTGAACCAACCCATTCTGCTGCGCCATTCCTCTGACCTCCTTGTGATCCACACGCTCGCATCGCGTTCTCTGAGTTCCTCATCCCTGAGCCCGATCATTCTACCCGCTCGTTTTACCATCCAGCGGGTTATCTGCTTATGATAAGGTTGTCGCCAAGAAGGCTCGCATGTCTCGCCGCAGCTTCACCATTTATCTCGCTCTGCTGGCATCGGTCAGCACTCTGGTTTGCTCAAGCCTGGTTTGCTCAACTCTGGTTTGGTCGCAAACTGCGCCCCCCGCCTCCGGCGACTCCACCGCAGTCCTGAAGACCAAGGCCCGCCTCGTTCTGGTCGACGTCGTCGTCACCAACGATAAAGGAGACCCCGTTACCGGTCTGCAGAAGAAAGACTTCGAGGTCCTCGAAGACGGCCAGCCCCAGGCCATCTCCTCTTTCGAGGAGCACCACGGCGCACCCATCACTCAGATCCAGCTGCCGCCGCTTCCACCGCACGTCTATACCAACTTTCCCTTGGTTCAGGCGGCCGATTCGGTCAACATTATTCTGCTCGATGCTCTGAATACTCCAAACCGCGACCAGGCCTACGTCCGATTGCAGATGCTCAAGTATCTCAAGACGATTCCTCCCGGCACACGCGTGGCCATTTTCACCCTCGCATCACAATTGCGCATGCTACAGGGCGTGACCACGGATTCGACAGAATTGCTTACCGTCCTCAACAGCACCAAGGGGCCTCAACAGTCGCCGTTGCTTCCCTCCGACGCTGAAAACGATGCCAACCAGCGCCGGATCGACTTTCTTGCCCAGGAGGACATGGGACCTCCGCCCAAGACTCTCGCTGACGCCGCCGTTGATCCCGTCGAGGCCGCCAAACAGTTCCTGGCCGACACAGCCGCGTTCGAGACGCAACAGCGCATCGGCATTACTCTCGAAGCCATGCAGCAATTGGCTCGCTATCTATCAGGCGTCCCCGGCCGCAAGAATGTGATCTGGTTCTCGGGAGCATTCCCTACAGCGATCTTTGCTGATCCCGATCTGCCCGATCCTTTCAACATCGCCGCCAGTTTCTCGGACGAGATCCGCAAGACCACTGATTTGCTTTCCTCCGCTCAACTCGCGATTTACCCAATCGCCGCCGAGGGCCTAACCTCGGACGCCACCTATCAAGCCAGTGGCAGCGAGATCGGATCGAAGCGGCCATCCCTCTCCTCGCGCGATCAAATAAAGCAAATGAAGTCCGGAGGCGTGGATCGGGATTTGAATCACCAATCTATGGAAGACTTAGCCAAGGACACCGGCGGCCAAGCCTACTACAACACCAACGGACTCTCAGGCGCTCTGGCTCGCGTGGTCAACAACGGCGCTCGCTACTACTCTCTGTCCTACTCGCCGTCCAATACCGCAACGGATGGAAAATTCCGCCGCATTCAGGTGAAGCTCGTCAGCGGCAAAGGTTCTCTCGCTTACCGGCGCGGATATTTTGCCGACGACCTTGCGACCGCCCTCTCTGCCGGGCAGAAGCCGGACGCCGATCCCCTGCTGGCCCTTATGGGACGCAACCTCCCCGATTACACGCAGATTCTGTACAAAGTCCTCGTGCAACCGTCCAATCCGCAGCCCGCGCCCGACGCACCCCACATCGGCAGCAATACGGAATTGAAAGGGCCTTTCACACGCTACAGCGTAGACTTCGCCATTTCGCTAGGAGACCTTAAGCTCGATCCCGCTCCCGACGGCGCCCGTCACGGCCGTATCGAAGTCGTGCTCCTGGCCTACAGCCGCGAGGGCAAACCGTTGAACTTCGTGGTCATGCAAGGCAATGTGGCTCTGCAACCCAAGGAATATGAAAACGTACGGAAGGGCGGCCTGCAGATTCACAAGGAGATCGACATCCCCAACGGCTACGCCTACCTGCGAACGGGCATTTATGATTTCAAATCGAGCACCGCGGGCACACTCGGCGTGCCGCTCACCGACACCATCACCACGGCCGCCAAGTGACTGCCCTATCAGAAGGAGCTGGGTACCCCATTTCTCGCGCGTTCTTTGCGCGAGAAATGGGATCTCACTATCCCACCACTTTCCCAATTACAAAACCCGCCTCAGCAACACCCGGCCAAACTCGCGATCGCGTTAGACTAGACACCCGGAGAAACCATTCATGCCAAACCCTTGGCAGTCCGCTCTCGCAAACTGCACGCTAGCCCTTGCCCTCGCAGCCTCCTCTATTCTCGCGGCGCAGACCTCGGCCCAGTCCGCCTACCAACCCACTCCCGAGAACCTGCAAGCCCGCCGCGAATTTCAGGACATGAAATTCGGCCTCTTCATTCACTGGGGCGTTTACAGTGTTCTCGGCGACGGCGAGTGGGTCTTTCACGAACGCCATCTCAAGCTCGACGAATACAATCGCCTGCCTTCATTTTTCGATCCTGAAAAATTCGACGCCAAAACCTGGGTCGCCCTCGCCAAAGCCGCCGGCATGAAGTACATCACAATAACCTCGCGCCATCACGACGGCTTCGCCATGTTCGATTCAAAAATCTCCGACTGGAACATCGTGCAGCGGACGCCCTACAAAAAAGACCCGCTCAAAATGCTCGCCGACGAGTGTCACCGTCAGGGCATCAAACTCTTCTTTTATTATTCGCAACTCGACTGGCATAATCCCGACTACTTTCCGCGCGGTCAGACCAACTGGAACAACGGCCGCCCCGATCACGGCGACTGGAACGCCTACCTCGACACTTACATGGGCGGCCAGCTCACCGAACTCCTCACCAACTACGGCCCCATCGGTGGCATCTGGTTCGACGGTATGTGGGACAAGCCCGACGCCGACTGGCATCTCGCCAAAACCTACGCGCTAATTCACCAGCTTCAGCCCGCCGCGCTCATCATTCCCAACCATCATCAAACCCCGCGGGCCGGCGAGGACGTGCAGACTTTCGAGCGCGATCTTCCCGGCCAAAACACTGCCGGCTTCAACACAAATTACGTCAGCAGCCAGCTTCCGTTGGAAAGTTCCGACACGCTCAACGGCGCCTGGGGATTCAACATCGGCGACAGCAACTACAAAAGTGCCGCCGACCTGGAACGCAGACTGGTGCGGGCCGCCGGCAACAATTCAAATCTTTTGCTGAATATCGGCCCATACCCGAACGGCGAGATCGATCCGCAGTTCGTCACCCGCCTGCACGCCGTCGGCGAGTGGCTCTCAAAATACGGAGACTCGATCTACGGCACGCGCGGCGGCCCCATCCCGCCCGGCGACTGGGGAGTCACCACTCAGAAGGAAAACAAGGTCTACGTGCACGTGCTGAACTGGTCCGCCGCACTGCTCGCGCTACCGCCCATCGCAGGCAAAGTTGCAAAAGCTCAGATATTGATTGACGGATCATCCGCGGAATTCACCCAAAACGCAGACGGCGTGATCTTGAAGATCCCGCCCGCAAAAACCGACGAAACCGATCGCGTCGTCGTCCTTACCTTGGCAAAGTGACACCGGGGCAGAATGATCCTGGGGCAGAATAAGATTGCCGGACCCAGACAGCCATTTCGTCAATCAGGGCCCCACCGTCACCTGAAGCGGTCCCGGCGTGTCCAGGTATTCCCGGTAAATCACGTTCTTCGCGGCCACTTCGCCCACCGCGTCCACGTGCACCTTATATCCTCCATGCGGCAGCGTCTCGCCAAACGGCAACTCCATGTCCATCGTGCCTCGCTTCAAAACAAAATGCTGATATCCAATTGCCGTCGCCCGCCCATTCGGCGCCACCGCCAGCACATAGAACGTCAAATCCACATCGTCCGGCGTCGTGTTCGAAACTTGCGCGCTGCCCTCAATCCGGTTTCCGTTCACATGCGCCCCCGCCTTCCAATTCAGGTTCAACGCCGATGTTACGTGCAGCACGAACCCTTTCTGCACCGCTCGTTCCCGGCCGCCGTCGGTCACCGACACCGTAAACTGATATTCCCCCGCGTGATCGGCCTGCCCGTGCAGCCGGCCATCATCCTCGAGTTTCATCCCCCCCGGCAACGCGCCTTTCTCCACTCGCCAGCGCGGCGTCGAAATATTCCCATGCACCCGAAATCGCACTTCATACGGCGCATGCGGATGAGCCTCCGGCAATTCCGAATCATTCTCGATCACCAACCCCGGCTGGTCCTGCGGCGACACCATCGCCTCCGGAGTCTCCACCCGCCCACCGGCCGCTTTGGCCAACGCGAGCTGGCAAACCGCCACGCTCGCTGCCAACACCAACAGCGTCACCACCCCTGCAATCCATGATCTCTGCCCCTTCGTCATCTTCTTTCACCTCAGGTTCCCTACTTCGGAAAATCAGCGCAGTCATCCGCGGCCCAAACGCGATTCCCCTACTCTCCCACAGCTCTCCCGCCACGATATAAGAATGTTCGGCCTGAGCGATCTTGCGCAGCCCCGCAATTCACACGGCGGCAGTGGTGCAGCTTGAGTCGAGGATTCGTATCAGGGCATCGCTTCAGCGATGCCACCCATGGTACGGCGACCCGAACGGCTTTAGCCGCTGAGGCTAGCCCACGACAGCACGCAGCCACTAAAGCGGGGCGTATCGGTATGCCCGGTGAGGCATGCCTCAAGGCATGCCCTGATACGGATCATTTCACCAAATTGCACCGCCCTCCACACCGAGGTCACATTGACTTGGATTTGAGATTTCTGCCAAACTATCGGTTCGGGGTGTTTCGTCCCCGCGTCCGGCTTTCATGGAACTGCTGCTGAATCTCGCTTGGCTTCTGTTAGCGCTGCCCGCCTTTGCTCTCTGGCGCCGCTCCAGAACTGCCTCTGCCGGCTGCAGGTTCACCTCGTTGCAGTGCCTTCTGGCTTTAGCCTGCCTGCTGGTCATCCTCTTCCCGGTGGTTTCGGCCACTGACGACCTCTGCGCCATGCGCAACGAGATGGAAGAATCGCCAGCCAGCAAACGCAGCGTGCTGCATGCCAGCAGCGAAAAAGCTTCGGACTGGAAGTGGCAAAATCCTCCGGCGCTGGCGGCGATTAAGAGTTCTCTGGTCGTGAATGACGAAGGCTGGCTAGAATCACCCTCCACTAGCTTATCCGTGCCGGCCGTGCCCGCCATCCAGCGGGTGGGCCGCGCTCCTCCTGCTTTTCTCCCCGCGTAGATCCCCGAATCGCCGAAAGTGAAAGAATCGTTGGCATAAACGGCGAATCTTTACTTTGTCTTTACGAAATTCTTAGACAGAAAACGAGATAGTAGTGTTGTCGGCCAAGTCGCTGGCAGGCTTAACCGCCGTGGGCCGAAACCCTTCCTCCGTGTACGGCAAAATGCCGGCCGACGGACGCCAGCAAAAATGGATAGCGCGATGGAGTTCTTGATGCGGTGGAGATTGTCGAGTGCAGCGCTGATTCTCGGGACGGCGGCCCTGTTCGCCCAGGCCGCGCCCCCAGCCGCACCTACGCCTGCGCCTTCACCCGCAGCCCAGGTCCCGATAAACCAGGTCCCGACAAGCCAGGTCTGGACTTGGGACAACGTCAAAGACCGCTTCCGGACGAACAACCCGACTCTGCTGGCAGGCTTTTTGAACATCGATGAACTGAAAGCCGAGGAAATCACCGCTAACCTTCGCCCCAACCCCGATTTCACCCTATCCGCCGACGGAACCCAGATCGCGCCCAGTCACGGCGTGTGGCAGCCCTTTGCCGGCACTCTGATCTCGCCCGCCGTCAGTTATCTGTTCGAGCGTCGCAACAAGCGTGGACTGCGCTACGAAGTCGCTAAAGAAGGCACCGCCGTTGGCATCGCCCAGCAAGACGATTCCGAACGCAATCTTCTTTTCAATCTGCGCAGCGCTTTCGTCGGCGTCCTGCAGGCCAAAGCCGTGTTGAAGCTCGCGCAGGACAATATCGACTACTACGACAAGATTCTGAAAATCAGCCGCGATCGCTACCAGGCCGGCGACATCGCCCAGATCGACCTCGACCGCCTCGAACTGCAGCGCCTGCAATACGAGTCCGATGTGCAAACCGCGCTCGTCAATCTGCGCACCACCAAGATCAACCTGCTGGCGCTGCTCAACGATCACCGGCCCATCGACAGTTTCGATGTCGATGGACCGTTCGATTTCGCCGAGGACGTTCTTTCGCTCGACGACTATCGCAAGCAAGCGCTCGACGCCCGCCCCGACCTGCGCGCTGCCGTCCTTTCCGTGCAGCAGGCCGAAAGCAGTTACAAGCTCGCCGAAGCCAACGGTTCCACCGATCCCACCGTCAGCGTCTGGTTCACCCACAACGGCTCCTACAACAATCCAGACGCGCTGAATACCCTCGGCGCCAGCGTCAGCATTCCGCTGCGCATATTCGACACCAACCAGGGCGAAAAGCTGCGCACGAAAATTGACATCAAACGCAACGAAAAGCTGCGCGAAGCGGCGGAGACTCAGGTCTACAGCGACGTGGATTCCGCCTTCGCCACTCTCAACAGCAACATTACTTTGCTCAAGCCCTACAAGCGTCAATACCTGGAGCAAGCTGTCCGGGTGCGCGACACCATTCTCTTTTCCTACCAGCACGGCGGCGCGTCGTTACTGGATTTTCTGAATGCGGAAAGCGATTACCGCACCGTGCAGCTGAGTTACGTGAATCTGGTCGGCGCCTATCTCACGGCGGCGGCGCAGATGAACTTGTCGGTAGGCCGCGAGGTTATTCCATGAAGATTCATCCTCCATCCCGGATATTGAAGTTCATTCCGATGACAGCCTTGTGTTCGATCCTGACTCTCGGGCTCATCGCCTGCAGCAGTGGCAAAGCCGACCCCAAGGCCGAGGCTCCGCCCAACGCCGCGGTCGAGCCCGATCTCGACGCCAACAACTTCAAAGTCGACCACCCCGACCAGTTCCCTTTGTTCACCGCGGTCGAGCACAAGGCAGTTCCCGCGCTGAACGTGACCGGCGTCGTGCAGCCCGACATCACCCGCGCCGTCCCCGTGATTTCTCTCGCTGCCGGACGAGTCGTCGAGCTCAAAGCCAGACTCGGAGACGTTGTCGAAAAAGGCCAGATCTTATTAAGGGTTCGCAGCAACGACGTTTCCGGCGCCTACCAGACCTATCTCAAAGCCGAGAACGACGAGCGCCTCGCCCGCGTGCAACTCGAGCGCGCCCAGACCCTCTACGACAAAGGCGCCATCGCCAAGAGCGCACTCGAACAGGCCGACGACACCGAAGCCGACGCCAAAGCCGACCTCAACGCCGCCACCGAACAGTTGCACACTCTCGGCATCGACAAGGATCATCCCTCCGGCATCATCGACATCACCGCGCCCATCACCGGCGTCATTACCGATCAGGAAGTCACCAACGCGTCCGGCGTTCAGGGACTATCCGGTCCCAATCCTTTCACCATCTCCGATCTCAGCTATGTATGGATCGTCTGCGACGTCTACGAAAATGACCTTGACGCCGTGCGCGTCGGCGACTTGGCCGATGTCCGTCTCAGCACTTATCCCAACCAGGTCTTCAAGGCCCGCGTCGATAACATTCTGCCCGTTCTCGATCCCAGCATCCGCACCGCCAAAGTGCGCCTGGAAGTAAAGAATCCCGGCCAGATGCGCATCGGAATGTTCGTCACCGCCACGTTCTACGGTAAGCAGCCGCAGGCGCACTCCGCCATTCCCGCCAGCGCGATTCTGCACCTGCACGACCGCGAGTGGGTCTACACCCCGCTCGGCAACGCCCACTTCAAACGCGTGGAAGTAGTCACCGGCAACATGCTGCCGGGCAGCCAGCAGGAAATCGTTTCCGGCATCAAGCCCGGCGATCAAGTCGTATCGAACGCCCTCGATCTGCAGAACACGGTGGAGCAATGAAGGAGCAATGCGTAAGGTTTTCGATGCGTCATTCCGAGCGGAGCCGTTCTTCAGGCGAAGCGAGGAATCTCGCGTGAACCGGCATCGCACTGATGAGCGCTACAGAGAAACTCACAATGAAGCTTAAGTTCGGTTACTGAGAACTGAGAACCGAGAACTTCTAACCGGAACTCTCTAACTATGATTCGCCGCGTCGTCGATTTCGCGCTCAACAATCGCCTGCTCATCCTCGGGCTCGCCCTAGTATTGTTCGTCTGGGGCATCATCTCGTTCCACAACCTGCCCATCGAGGCCTATCCCGACGTCGCCGACAACTACGTCGAAATCATCACCCAATGGCCGGGAATTTCCGCCGAACAAATCGAGCAACAGGTCACCATCCCCCTCGAAACCGCCGTCGGCGGCATCCCTGGCGTCGTTCACCTGCGTTCTTTCTCTTTGTTCGGCTTGTCCGATCTAAAGCTCGTCTTCGAGGATGGAACCGATAACGCCTGGAACCGAGAGCGCGTCCTCGAGCGTCTGAGCCAGGTCACTCTGCCCAACGGCGTCGTGCCCCAGATGGGCACGGACTGGAGCCCCGTCGGCCAGATTTATTTCTTCACCCTGCACAGCACCAACCCACAGTACGACGCAATGGAACTCAAGTCGCTGGAAGACTGGGTCGTCGAAAAGAATCTCAAGTCTGTCCCCGACATCGTCGACGTCGCCAGCTTCGGCGGACCCACCCGCGAATACCAGGTCCGCGTCGATCCCAATAAACTCGTTTCCTACGGACTGAGTCTAGCCCAGGTCGAGCAGCAACTCACCAACAACAACGCCAATGCCGGCGGCAGTTTCATCCAGGAGGGCCTGCAAGAGATCAATGTCCGCGAAGTCGGACAGGTGGATCACGTTCACGACATCGAGCAAACCGTCATTCTCACCAAGAATGGCACTCCCATCCGCGTGAAAGATATAGCGGTAGTTTCCCAAGGCCCCAAGATCCGACTCGGCCAGTTCGCCCGAGCGTGTGTCTCTTGCCCCTACGGCCCCCATGGCGCCATCCAGCATGATGACGGCAAGATCATCGACAATGACGATGTCGTATCCGGCATCGCCCTGTTGCGCAAAGGCGCGCCCGCGGATCCAGCGCTCAAAGCCCTGCACGAAAAAATCGACGAGATGAACGACCACATCCTCCCCAAAGGCGTGAAGATTGTTCCTTTCATCGACCGCAGCGATCTGGTCCACTTCACCAGCCACACTGTGCTGCACAACCTGACGGAAGGCATGATCCTGGTCTCGATCATCCTTTTCATATTCCTCGGCAACGTCCGCGGCGGGCTCATCGTTGCCGCGACCATTCCGTTTTCTTTGTTGTTCGCATCGATCTGTCTCGACCTCAAAGGCGTTCCCGCGAACCTTCTGTCTCTCGGCGCGCTCGATTTCGGCATGGTGGTCGATGGCGCCGTGGTCATGATCGAAAACATTGTGCGCCACATGGGTTTCACGCACGGCACACAGACCGCGACCGAACGCATCAGCGAGGCCACGCACGAAGTCCAGCGCCCGGTTTTCTATGCCATCGCCATCATCATCACCGCCTACCTGCCCATCTTCACGCTGCAGCGTGTCGAAGGCCGTTTATTCCAGCCCATGGCCTGGACCGTCGCCTTTGCGCTGCTGGGCGCGCTGATCTTCTCCATCCTGATCGCTCCCGTGCTGGCCAGCTTCGCTTTCTCCAAGGGCGCAAAGGAATGGCATAACCCCGTGATGCAATTCCTGATCGAACAATACCGCGTCGCGGTTCGTTGGGCGATTCGCCATCGTGCCATCACCGTCGGGGTTTGCCTGGTCGGCGTAGCCGTGGGGACTTATCTTGCCTTCAGCGGCGCGATCGGCTCCGAATTTCTGCCACACCTCGATGAAGGCGCTCTCTGGGTCCGCGGTACGCTGGCCCCTAGCACCGGACCCGACGAGGGCATCCGGGTCTCAAACCAGGCTCGCCTCGTACTCTGCTCGTTTCCCGAAGTTCCGCAGTGCACCAGCCAGGTCGGCCGTCCCGACGACGGCACCGACACCACCGGCTTTTTCAATACCGAATTTTTTGTCGATCTGAAACCTAAAGACCAGTGGCGCCCTGTCTTTCACGAAGACAAAGATGAGCTGATCGCCGCCATGCAGCGCGAACTCGACAAGATTCCCGGCGTCCTCTGGGGCTTTTCTCAGCCCATTGAAGACAACATGGAAGAAGCGGTCAGCGGCGTCAAGGGCGAACTCGCCACCAAAGTCTATGGCACGGATCTGAAGATTCTGGAAGGCAAGGCCGACGAGATCACCGGAATCATGCGCCAAATCCCCGGAATTGAGATCTCGGGGGTCTTCCGCGTGCTCGGCCAGCCCAATCTAAACGTCACCGTGGATCGCGATGCTGCCGCCCGCTACCAGATCAACGTCGCCGACGTGCAGGATGCGATTCAAACCGCGGTCGGCGGCAACGCCCTCACGCAAGTCCTGCAGGAAGAAGCCCGCTACGATCTCGTGCTGCGCTACCTTCCGCAATTCCGCGACACTCGCGAAGCCATCGAAAAGATCCGCCTGCTCTCCCCCACTGGAGAGCGAGTTTCTCTCGCGCAACTTTGCAAGATCGATGTGGCCGACGGCGCATCCGAAGTCTATCGCGAAGGTAACGAGCGTTACATCGCCATCAAATACAGCGTCCGCGGCCGCGACCTCGGCAGCACCGTCGAAGAGGCCATCAAGCATGTCAACGAGAAGGTGAAACTGCCCACCGGCTATCACCTCAAATGGGAGGGTGAATACGCCAGCCAGAAAAGAGCCAACGCCCGCCTGCTGATCGTGCTCCCTATCACCATTCTCATCATCTTCATTATTCTCTACACCATGTTCAGTTCGTTTAAGTGGGCCATGCTGATCATGGCCAATATTGCCATCGCGCCCATCGGCGGCCTGCTGGCCCTTCTGTTCACAGGAACCAATTTCAGCGTTTCCTCCGGCGTAGGATTTCTCGCACTGTTCGGAGTCTCAGTACAGACCGGCGTCATCATGCTGGAATACATTAACCAGCTGCGCGTGCGCCGCTACACCATCGAAGACGCCGCCGTCGAAGGCGCCGTGCTTCGCCTCCGCCCCATTATGATGACCATGCTGGTGGCCACCCTGGGCCTGTTGCCCGCCGCCACGTCCCACGCCATCGGCTCGGACTCGCAACGCCCCTTCGCCATCGTCATCGTCGGCGGTCTGGTGGCCGCTCTGTTGATGAGCGTCTTCCTGCTGCCCACGCTCTATGTCTGGATCGCCAGCGACCACGACATCCTGCCCCATGCGGAAGGAGAATTCTCCGAAGGCGAGCACGTCGATTAAAAGCTATCTTGTCAATACGATTTGGTAATGGCATGCCTTCAGCCGTGGCGCCGACGGCTAATAAAGACGAGGACTTTAAGCCCCTGAGGCCTATTACAAGAAGCGAACGGATTCCAGCACACTGCCGAACACTTCGCTCGACGCCAAATAGTCTTCATCACTGTCAGTAAATGTAAAAACGAAAAGGGCGTTCATTTTGGGTACAAAGGTAAGCACACCGGATTGCCGAACCTTCACTTTCTTGCCTTCGGGAAGGTCACTTGGCGCGTACGTGTTGATGTATTTGACGCTTTTGCATCCGTCAACTGTCACATACTCTTGCGTGATCTGACCCGGAACTGCGGATGCGATCCCGGCGAGCTCTCTCTTGTAGATGTCCTCGATGACGGCCGGCGTGGGATCGAGTTTCCCCCCCAGCGAATCCGCCAAGGCATCTTCGCTGACATACACCACATTGAAGTTCGCCCTTACGGGATCGGACGCTTTGGGTTCGCTCAGATACTGGTAAAGCACGCCTTCTTTCGGTTTCCAGTCGACCGGACGGGCAAAGACGAGTCGATGCCTTTCGTCAACGTCAATGGTATAACCGCGCGGGCAGGGCGCTCCGCGAATGAGCTTGGATTGAAGTTCTTCAATTCTCTTGGCATATTCCTTGACTTCGTCAGCAGTCAGCAGGCGGTATACATTGAAAAACGCCGACGTTAATAACCCTGCTGTAAATGCAAAGGCAGCGATGGCTCCGCCTAATTTATATCCTCGTATGTCCGCCTCAGCTGAGGACTTGAGCAAACCGAAAGTAACGATAGCGACTAGCAGACTTAGTCCGACAATCGTTGCCAAGGCAGCGGCAGTGAGAAATACGTTCCCTCTTTCTTTCATTTTTACTCCTATCGCGCCGTATCAATCGGCAGTCACATTACCGGATGACACGCCGGCGAGCTTTTGCCGAGAGCAGCCATCCAGACTTCTACGCCAAGTTGGAGATTTCGTCCGACGAACTGAAGAACTTAAGAGGAGGGCTACGAAAAATGAAGCCGAGTCGTGCTAAAAAATAAGAGTTCCGAGGTGGTGTGGGGTCCATTCGTCTCGGCCAGTAGCTCGCGTTTGACCCTCGCTCGACCTGCTTTCAGAGCTTCCCTTGCGGGCGCTCCGCGCGATCTTCGCTTGGGCTCC